>MDTG01204404.1_pt1 | contig 15435 bp, 14 predicted proteins | sample 811421 | NCBI WGS metagenome assembly MDTG01 (sample SAMN05326645, study PRJNA326480) | marine metagenome | isolation source: seawater | place: Pacific Ocean: South East | collected 2011
AATTTAATTCTTAAGAATAAAAAATTTGTCTATAAAATAATTAATAAAAATCTTTTATTAAACAAAAATATTTTTTATAAAAAATATGAAAAATATTTAAAATCAAATATGTATGAAAGTTTCATATGGAATGAATTGATGTTAAACATTTCAAGACAAAATCTAGAAAAAAAATGACTAATCTAAAATTATTCTTAAATGGAAAGTTAAATTTATATATTTTTTCATTATTTATTTTTATTTTTTTTACTTACTATGTCAGACATTTAGATTATGGTTTGCCTTATTTTTATAATGCTGATGAAATTGCTCATTTAAAAAGTGTTTTATATTTTTTTGGTTATTTCTCTGATGCAAATCAAAATATTGTCGAACCAATTTATTCGCCTTTTTTAAATTTTATTTTATCTAGTATAATTATTTTAATTTATAATCTTTTTTATCTAAATCTTTCGTTTTCTGAATTAGAAGGGTTTTTTTTTTTAAATCCTGATCAACTAATTTTAGTTTTAAGATTTGCAAGTTTGATTTTTTCTTGTGCTTTCTTTTTTATGATTTTTCTAATTTGCAAAAAATTAAAATTTAAGACTTTCACTTATATAATTTTAAGTGTCTCCCTTTTTTTTTCTCCATTTATTTTAGATACAGCTCTCGTAGTTGGTAAAAATTCAATTTTAAATTTTTTATTTTTATTACAATTCTATTTTTTTTTAAAATATTTATTAAAAATTGAAAATTTTAAATTTAAATCTTATATTCTTTTTTCAATTTTAGGATCACTAGCTTGGGGTGTAAATTACTGGTGTGCAACACCCTCACTTTATGCTGTAGCGATTTTACATTACAAAAAATTTAAATACAAAAAAATTAAAAATATAATCTTATTTATAATTTTATTTTTTCTTATTGGTATACTGCCAAATGCTTTAATTACATCAGATAACCCGCTTGTGCACTTGTTTGCTGATACCATTATTAATAGTAAAGATTATTACGAGAATTCAAATAAATTATTCGTTTTTTTTGAAGATATAAAAAATACTTTTATAATTTTTTCAACTTTCGAAAAATTTCTTTTAATATGCCTGGTCATTAGTTTATTTCTAAACCAAAGAATTCAAAACAATAACGTTAGAATAGTATATTTTTCAACTCTTTTTCTTTCTGCAGAGCCTATATTATTATTTGCTGTTGCTGATTACGCATATCCTCAACTAAGATATTTTGGACCATCTTTTGTATTTATGTATTTAAATATATTTATGATTTTGAACAAAATAAAATTTGAAAAATTTCAATCTCTTTTATCTATAACTATAATATCCATATATTTTTTATTAATTTTTTCTTTTGAAAACAAAATCAAAATTAATAATAATTATTTAAACGTCTTAAAAAACAAATATAATCAATATGAAGCACTAAGCGATGTATCAAAAAAATTTAAAAATACTTTAATTTTAATGCCGGCAGTTTATAGAGAAAATATTCAAAGTTTAAATTTATACAGTGAACTTCTAAATTCAAAAATTATTTCTTTAAACCCAAATGCGGATGGGAAAAATTCTTTAGAGCAAATTGAATACAAAAAAAATAAAATACTTCAACTTAAAATTGAAAAAAACTTAATACCAAATTCAAATAATTATATTTTCTTTGGTGGTGAGTTTGTCATAAATGATAATCAAAAATTTATAAAAAGAATTCAAAAAAAATATGATTATATTCTTATTCCTAAAGGTTATGTTGAAATAAATGAAAATCTTAAGTCAAATTTTAATTTAATTTCAATATATGAAGGGAGTAACATTGACAAGCCCAGAACCTATCTAAAAAATTATAAAAACTATAATTTCAAAAATATTAAATTAGGACCTTCTTTACTGTTATATAGTTTAAAAGATAAAACATAAATTTATTAAATTTTTTATTTTCAAAAATTACTTACATTCCACCAAAACAGTTTGACTGGTAATCATCACCAAGTTCATTTCTTAATTTAATTTTTTTATAATTCCATTTTTAACATTAATTTCTTCATCAAAGAAATTTTTTAGTTTATTTCTATGAGAAGTTATCAAAATCGTATTATGGTTATAATTTTCAAAAATATTTGTCATAATCCTTTTTTCAGATTCTTCATCAAGTGAATTTGTTGACTCATCAAGAACAATAAGATCTTTATTTTTATATAAAGATCTCGCTAGTGAAATTCTTTGTTTTTGTCCTCCGGAAATTTTTAGTCCATCTTCGCCAATTTTAATATCAAATATATTTTTACTATTAAACGCTTGCTTAATTTCACATATCTCCAATATTTTATCTAATTTCTTTACATCATATTTACTTAGATCTTCACTAAAAATAATATTTTCTAGTATTGTCCCATCAACAAATGTAGAGATTTGCTGAGTATAAGATATTTTATTAAACCAAGCAGATAAATTATTTTCAGTAATTCTCAAATTATCTACGGATAAATATCCCGAATTCAACTTTAAAAAACCACAAATTATGTCTATTAATGTACTTTTTCCCTCACCAGAATTTCCTGATATAAAAATTTTAGAACCTTTTTTAATCTTTAAGTTAACATTTTTTAGAATATCTTTGTTGGGCTCATAACTAAAGAAACCATCTTTAATTTCTATTTGATTTAGAAAATTTATATTTGTTTTTTTATTTATCGTAAACTTTTGTAATTTCAAATATGATAAAATCTCTAAAGATGAGTTGCTCAAATACTTAAGCTTATTATATGAGTTGAATATTATGGAATAATAACCTGTAACTTTTTGTAATGAATAAATTAAAGCGGCAAATAAAGGAATTTTTCCAATAAAGTCTGATGATTTAGTTGAAAAATAATAGGCTGCTATTGCAAACGTTGTCACTATTAGAAATACTATAATATTAGGTGGTAATGAATTTACAAGATGATTCTTGAGTATATTATTATAATATTTTAAATTAATTTTTTTAAAATTTTTGACAAAGATATTTTGTGAATTATAAATTATTAATTGTTTAATATTTTTAAAAGTTTCACTAATTACAAAGTATCTTTGTGAAATGAAATTATTCAAATCTTTTCCAAGATTTAAAAAAAAGTTTTTTAAAAAAAATGAAAAAATAAAAAAAATTGTCCCTATAATTAAAAATATAAAGAAAATCTCATAATCTCCTATATTTAAAATAAATACAATTAATCCTAATAACAAACATAAATTTATTATGATTGTAATTACATTAGTTATGTATGCTTGAGTATTATTAATTTTATCTAAAATACTTGTAAATTTGCTTTTATTTATAGATATAAAATAATCATAATTTTGGTAAATTATGTTTGAGTAAACATTGGATATAATTTCTTTAGATATCGAATTTGCCAACAAATGTGAAAACCAGTAAACAAAAATTCTAAAAACTGTGGATAATAAAGTAAGTCCAATAAAGAGAAAAAGTATAGTAAGTTTAAGATCATAATTTCCAATAGGAATTAGATTTTCAATAAATTCATAATATTTACTATTAACAAAACTTTCATTATTAAACATTAATTCTACAAAAGGTATTAAGCTTGCTATTGATATAATTTCGAAAGTGCTTGAAATAATTGAGATAATTATTAAAAAAAATAATTGAAATTTTTTAATACTTTCTACATTTTTTAAAATATCATTAAATACCAACAAAGAATACATTAGGACAAATTAAGTTTTTTTTTATCTATATTTTGACTAATTATGAATGATTTTATTTTTCTGATAACAAAATTAACTTCTTTTTCTTTTAAATTTGAATGTAATGGTAATCTTACTAATTTAGAATAAATTTCTTCAGTTTTTTTAAGCACAATTTTCCTTTTAAAATTTTTTTTAATAAATGGTGATGAATGTAAAGGCACATAATGAAAGGTCGCAGTGATCTTATATTTTTGTAAAAAATTAATTAATTTATTTGCTAAATACTTATCTTTTAAAATTATTACAAATTGATGGTATGACTGAGATATATTATGTTCAATTTTTATTAAATTAATGAGATTATTGTCATATCTTTTAAAAAAATTATAATATTTTAACCAGAACTTCTTTCTTACCGATTGAATTTTATTTCGTCGCAGTAATTGCCCGTACAAAAGACAAGCTGAAATTTCCGATGCTCTATATTCAGATCCTAAAGACCTCCAGCTATAATAGTTTTTTTTCAATAAAGATGTATCCAAAAAATTTTTCTTATAACTCAACTTTTCTCTTCTATCGGTACCTTTATCTAAAATATAATCCGCGTTTTTAAGAAGTTTTTTATTATTTATTACTAAAGCTCCACACTGACCACCTGTAAAATTTTTTGTAGCATGAAAACTAAAAGTTGAAATATCTCCAAATGTACCTAAAAATTTATTTTTATACTTGCCTAGGAAACCGTGAGCCGTATCCTCAAGTAAAAAAAGTTTGTGTTTATTTACAATTTTTTTTAATTTATCTAAGTCACAAGAAATACCACCATAATGAACAAGATATAGAGCTCTTGATTTAGGTGTTATTTTCTTTTTAAGATCATCTAGGTCTATATTTAGAGTTTTTTTGTCAATATCAACAAAAATTGGTTTAGCTCCAAACATCATAAAAGAATTTACGGTTGATGTAAAAGTAAATGAAGGGACTAAAACTTCATCACCTTTTTTAAGCCCTAATATAAGTGACCCGGCCTCCAAAGCGTCAGAGCAGCTTTGAGTCAATGCTACAAATTTAACTTTTAAAATATTTTTAATAAGTTTTTGAGTTTTATTTTGGTAAAATCCATCAACAAGTTTTTTTGACTTGAGTAGCTTACTTAGACGTTTAGAATCTTCATTAATAATGTTTGGTTCATTTAAACTAATCATGATTAAGATAATTTATTTTCAAAACAAATCAAATTATTTTTGCATTTTTTAAGAATAATTTTTTTTTCTAAATTCTTATCAATTTGTTTTAAATAATACAAAGCCTCATTCCTATTTATTCCATTAGAAAGCTTAGGGTATAAATAAAATCTATCTATATTTCTTCTTATTATTTTTGATTTCACTAAACCGAAAAAGATCTTTCTTTTAAAAATATTATAAAAATGTTGAATATAATCTGATAAATGAGTTTCTTTTTGATTTTTTACAATTATTTTATCCTCTTTAATTATTTCAAGTTTATCTAAAACATCAATAATTTTTTCTGAGCCTAATTTATCTTTTGGAAAATTTAATTCTTTATTGACAATTTCAGAAAATTTTTGACTATGTTTTTTGTTCATCCATTTTTTAAGATCTTTCTCATTTTTAATCTGACTGCTTATTTTTAATGTAAATTTTTTTAAATAATCCTTATAATTTTTTTTCTTTGATAAATTGAGAAAACCCAGAGGTTTTTTTAGAGCATATGCTTGTAAAGAAGTTGTGCATCCTCTGTGCAGCACACCTGATGAAGCCATAATCCATGGTTGAATATCGTCTTTTGGCTCTAAAAATTTTATGTTATTTACTCCATTGATAGTTCTTTTCCACTCTTCAACGTTATCAGCTGGATGACCCCTAATTAAAATTTTAATATCTTTGTTTTTAATTGCAAAATTTTTCAAAAATAAGGTGATATTTTGAAAATCTTCGTAATTATATTTTGCAAATGCAACAAGCCATTTCTTGTGAGTTTCATATTCTTTTTTTTTTATACCCCAAGGTAAATATTCAACAGCATATTGTTCATAATTTTTAGTTATATAAGCAAAATCAGAGACAAACAGATAATATTTTTTATATTTCTTTCTAATTTTTTTAACATCTAAGTCGAAAATTTTAGAAAATTTTTTTGTAAAAATATCAACTCTTGGCCATCCACTAGTAATTATTTTTTTTTTATCTTTAAAAAATTTTTTTTTTACAATTTTGGTGATTTTATTATTTATGTAAAAATATCTACTAATAAATTTTTTTGTTGTAATTGGAAAGGAATTAATCATTTTTGGATAATGATCCATATTATGACCAGGTGCAACTTCCTCATCTAATACTACATGAGCATCAACCTTTTGATCAATTTCTTCACAATATTTATATTGCAAACCTGCTTTATAAAAAAAAATTCCACCAATAAATTTTTTGTTCTTAATCAAATTTATTATCGCCTCTCTTGATCCAAGATATACTCGATACCCTCTTAAAGTTGCAATATAGGCAAATAGAATTTTTGCCACAAATTCTCTCACTTTAAGTTCAACTACAATGAATATTGTTTTTCTTTTCATCTTTTAAATTTTTTATATTCAATTAATGATAAAAATATTTTTTCAATTTTTTTTTTTAATTAGAAATTTATCATCAAGTAACAAAAATTTTATACCTGAATTTTTAAATGTATGAGCTACATGTCTTAAATTTGAAGCAATTGGTAACCCATGAAGATTTAAACTGGTATTTAATAGAGCTGGAACACCTGTAATTTTGTAAAATTGATTAATCAAATCATAATATTTTTCATTTGAATCTTTAGATAAAATTTGTGGTCTTACTGTATTATCATATTGATGAGTGCCAGCTTTGATTAAAGATAAATTTTTAAGATTTGTATCAAAACAAACAGTCATATGATCACATTTTATATTTTTATTATTTTTAATTATAGTTTTATGTTTCTCCTTAAGAATTGTTAATGCAAATGGCATCCAAAAATCTCGATTTTTAATATACTCATTTATTTTTTTAACACTCTCCAAATCAGATGGATTTGCTAAAATACTTCTATTTCCTAATGCTCTTGCACCAAATTCCTCTCTTCCTCTTGCTACAGCTACTATTTCTTTATCTCTAAGTAATTTAGCCACATATTTCATATTAGAGACTTTCTTAATTTCAAATTTTTTTTTATTAAATAAATTTTTTATGTTTATAAAATTAATTTCATTTGAAATATTAAAGCCTAAATAAATATTTCTTAATGGTTTTGATTTTTTTTTCTGTAAATAATAACATGCCCCGATTGATAAAGATTCATCAGCACCAGAAGGTGGAACAAATAATGAATTTACACATGACATTTCTGAAATCATTTTATTATTTTTAACATTCATTGATACACCACCGCTCAATGCGAAATTATTAAGCCTAGTTTTTTTGGATACCTGGTTGATTAGGTCTTTTGTTATCTTTTCTAAAAAAATCTGTAAACCACCTGCAATATTATCAAATCTATATGGTTCTAATTTTTTTTTTAAATAATCATACAAGTTTGGTGGTCTATTTTTATGAATAACTTTACAGTTTTTGACTTTTAAAATATCTTTAAAGACATTTTCATAGACTTGTTCTGCGTAAATATTTTTCGCATAAGGAGCTAGCCCCATTACCTTGAATTCATGCTCGTCTGGCTTCATGGATAAAATTAAGGTTGTAAGTTTGTAGATTCTAGCAAGTTCACAGTGTTTTGAAGATGCAATTTTATATAATGTTTTATTATCATTTTTTGTAATCCACACGGTTTGATTCAAATAATCTCCTTGACTGTCTAATGTAAGCACGGCACATTTTTTAAATCCAGAGATATACCCAAAATAAGCGTAATGTGCATGACAAGTGTGATGGTCTATAAATTCAATTATTTCTCTATTAACTCCAGTTTGTTTAACGATGTATTGTATTTGCTGTTCATTAAATTTTTTATAATTTCCAAAATCTTTTTCTTTATATATTGAATAATCTAAATAAAGATCTTGGTTATTTCTCTTATCATTCTCAAGTTTTCTGTAATATTCTTTTACAGATTTTCCCTTTAAGGCCTTGCCATAATATCCATCACCGTAATAATCTTTATAATCTTCAATTGTATAATAATGATTAACTGGATATTTAAAACCAAACGGAGTGTTAAATTGTGAACTGATACCTATCTTATCTATCTTAAGTTTCTTTTTTCTTAAATAATCAAGAATATAAGCAATAGATTTTTTAGGATATCCAAAAAAATTTTTTTTTTGTGTAAATCTCTCCTCTTGTAATGTAAGAGTAATTTCTCCATCTATCATTAAACTGGCACTTGCGTTATGACTTAAGTTTATTCCAAGAATATTCATTTTCTTTTTTCAAATAGTCTATTTTCTAACATTATCAAATCTATAACGCCTTTTTTAAATTCTTTTAGACCATCCTCATAAGTTCTTACTATTGGCTCCTCATGAGAATTAAAAGAAGTATTTATTAAAGAAAGCTCACCTGTTTTTTTATTCCATTCTTGAATTAATTTATACATAAAATTATCATCCTTTTGAAAAATTATTTGAGGTCTGGCAGTATTGTCTACATGACAAACGGCAGGCGATTTTTTTTTAAAAATTTCTTTACACAATATTGTAGAAGTCATAAATTGCATTGTCGGGTCATTTTGATCAAAATTTAAAAATGATTTTTTTGCTAACTTTTCGGTTGTCACAGGTGCAAACGGCATAAATTCAGTCCGCTTCATTCTTTTGTTTAACCAATCGTTACATGTTACATCTGATGTTTTATATATTATAGAACGATTTAATAAGGCCCTTGGCCCAAATTCCATTTTACCCTTAATTATACCTAGGACTTTTCCCTGAATGAAAGAATTAATAATATAACCTACTTTATTTGATTTAATTTCTTTTAGTCTGTATTTTGTTATTAATTTTATAATTTCTGATGGATTGTTCTGAAATCCTATCTTGCAATTTTTTAAAGAATTTATTTTAAATCCATTTTTATGCAAAAAACCAGCTGCCGACCCTAGGCATAAACCTCCATCTCCCATTTGTGGCTGAACAAAGATTCTTTTAACAGTTTTAAGTTTCTTAAGTTCATAATTTAACTTAACATTTGAAAATACACCTCCAGCTAAACATAAATATTTTCTCTTACCTATGTTATACCTCACTAAAGATTTCAAAATATCCTCTAAATGTTTTTGAGCTCCTGCCGCAATATCTTCTTTTTTATATTTTTTGATTTCTTTAAGGATTTTTTTCGAATATGGTTTAAAAAATGGCTTAAAATAATCTCCATTATTTCCTATTAATTTATCTTTTTTAATTGAAATCATTTTTTTCATTAAACTAAGAGTTTTTCTTGAGTCTCCATAAGCAGCCAATCCAGTTATTTTGCCTTCATGTCTATTTGGTTTGAATCCAAGTAATCCAGTAATTCTGGCATAAAAAAATCCTAAACTATCATTTGATGGTATAGATAAAATTTTTTTTAAACAATTTTTTCTTTTTCTATCAAAATCCCATATTACTAATGACTCAAAATCTCCACGAGCATCACAGGTTACACACAAAGACTTGTTAAAAGGTGAAAATAGAGTAGCTGACAATGCATGACCCTCATGATGGTAAAAGTCTAAAAATTTATTTTCTAGTCTATTTTTTTTTATCCAGATATCAATTTCCTGTCTTTTTTTTTTATCTCTTTTAATTTCTACATCTAATCTATTTTCAAAAATTTTAATATTTTTTTTTATTTTTTTTAAGCTCTAATTTGTATCTTTGTAAAATGTTCTTTAGAACTTCTGGCGTATAGCCTTTGTACCAACTATATGTAACGCAATCAATTTCATTCAAACATTTAATTTTATTTTTTTTTAATATATAGTTGATGCTTTCAAATGGAAAACCATCGTCATTTTTTTTACGAGAAAAGCTTTCCTCGCTAACCGCTGAAACAAGATTTCCATCAAAAAAAAGGGCTGCAGAGCTGTTAATTGAATTAGTGATCCCAAGTGTTTTAAACATTATTTTAATTGACCAAAAAACATATAATGATGTTCAGACTCATTTTCATTATAGGTCAAATCATAATCTCCGATTTCAATAGGTTTAAATAATTGAAATTTTTCTTTTAAATGTTCCTTTGAATTTGTGAAATTTATGTAATGTTTATTAATGATCTTATTTACCCTCTTATTATAAATATCATCAGTATGTTCGACCTCATATAAACCATCCTCAGGTTCTTGTTTTTTTTCAACTAACCAAGTTTTATACCAACTTTTATCCGACATCATCGTAAAAAAAACATATCCATTTGGATTAAGCATATTTTTAAAACTTATAAGTCTTTTTTGTAATTGACTATCAGATAGGTAATAAAGAACTTGAGATGAAACAATTAAATCAAATTTCTCACCAAAAAAAACATCATCTTCATTTGCTTCTGGTTCAATTAATTTAATTCTTTCAGAATTTTTCAATTTTTTTTTTGCAATTTCAACTGAATGTTTCGAAATATCAACACCATAAGCATTAAAACCATTCTCTTCGAAATATTTTACATGGCTCCCCTGACCGCAGCCAAAATCTAAAATATTAAATTTTGATTTGTCTTCATATATTTTATATTTTTTTAGAACTCTACCATCTAATCTAAAAATAAAACTTTCAACATATGGAGCATTATAAGGTGATTGCCAATAAGTAGCATTAGTATTTATATAGTTTTTCATGAGGCTTATATATCTTAAATTTTGTTTTTTGAAAGGAATTTATTTAACAAGAAAAGTTTTTTTGAAAATTTCAAATCTTCTTTATTATTAATATCTTGTAATCTATCTCTTTCAATTTCAATAATTGATGATTTATATGAAAAAATTTTGTCTTTTCTTTTCCAACAATTTAATTTACCCCAATAAAATTGTGCTGCATCAAAAAAAACTCCATTTTTTATTCTCAATAATTTATTTACTTTTGATTTTGAAAAACACATTTTTAAATAATTATTTTTTCCACTTAAGGAAAATGCTTTCTCTAAACTGTTAGAGTATCTTCCTGCAGAAAAAATATACGAAAATTTCTGAGATTTAATTTTTTTAAATCCCTTTAAAATATCTGAACCACGAATTAAGGGTGCCGCAGGATATATACAGCACACATACTTGGGTTTAAGGTTTTTTTTTTCTAATCTCGTAATTTCATAAGACATTACCTGCAATGTAGTAGCACCGTTACCTGAAAAATTTTTTCTAATATCGTAATCATCAGCACCATATTTTTTTGCTATATCTAAATATTTTTTACTATCAGTGGAAACGAATATTTTATCAAATAAATTAGTTTTTTTTGCCTCTTTTATTGAAAAAGAAATTATCGGTTTTGAAAAGAAATTAATAATATTCTTATTCTTAATTCTTTTACTTCCCGATCTGGCAATAATAATTGCTATATTACTCATGTATATTTTATAAAAAACTTTTTAATGGTAGATGAAATATAATTTAAATTTTTTTTTGTTAAATTGGTGTGCATTGGTATACTAATTGCACTTTGATAATAATCAAAACTAACTGGAAAATTTTTTTTATATTCAGAAACTTTTTCTTTTTTAAAATATTTATGTAAAAAAATTGGCATATAATGAAAATTTACTCCAATTTTTTTACTTTTCATGTAATCAAAAAATCTAGTTTTAAGCTTTTTATCAATTTTTATAATAAAAAGATGCGTTGATGAGATGTTGTTCTTTTCAATTAATTGAAATTTAATCGGCAAATTTTTAAATCGTTTGTAGTAAAATTTACTTATTTGATGTCTTTTTTCTAAAAACCGATTTAATTTGTTAAGTTGTGTTAATCCAAGACTAGCTTGAATTTCATTCATCCTAAAATTATAACCTAATGTTTTTTGCTCGTAGAACCAATATTTTGTTTGACTATTAATATCCTTTTTCTCTCTTAATATTCCATGGCTTCTATTAGATTTCATATTTAAATATAATTTTTTTGAATTAGTACACGAAATACCTCCTTCACCTGTGGTAATTACTTTTACTGGATGAAAACTAAAGACTGTAATATCACTGTATTTGCAACTTCCGATCTTATGTTTATCAATTTTAGATCCTATAGCGTGAGATGCATCCTCGATTATCTTAAACTTATATTCCTTTGATAGCTCATAAATATTTTTCATATCACAAGGATTTCCAGATAAATGGACAGGTATGACTATTTTTGGCAACTTATTTTTTCTTTTTGATTGGATCAATTTTTTTTCTAGTTGCTTTGGTGAAATTAAATATGAATCTTTATCAATGTCTACATAATCAATGCTTGCTCCACAATGAATAGCCGCATTTGCTGTAGATACAAATGTAATTGGAGTTGTCCAAACTAAATCATTTTTTTTTAATCCTAAAGCTTTACAAGCTAAAATTAAGGAAGATGAAGCACTGTTACTTGTTACTGAAAATTTACAATCAAATTTCTTGCTAATCTTATTCTCAAACTTTTCTATTATTGGTCCAGTTGTTAAAAATTTTGATTTTAGAACTCTAACGACACTTTTTATATCATCATCTTTAATTTCTTGTTCTGCATATCTTATCATTAACTAAATTTTATTTATTAATTTTTTTATCTCATTTATTGATAAAAATTTATTTTTATCACTACTATATTTAAAATTAGAATTTGTTAATTTTGGTTTATCTTTTTGATTACATTTTATAAAGACCTTCTCAGATAAATTATTAGTATAATAAAATTTATTTTTAATTTTTTTAACCTGAGACGAAAAAATTAAAAAAAATTTATTCAATTCTAAAGTATTTTTAGCATCTTCATTTGATACCATTTGTTCATGAATTTTTTCACCAGGTCTTATTCCAATAATTTTAATTTTATTTTTTGAATTTATAGCTTTTGCAACATCTAAAATTTTATAGCTTGGAATTTTTGGCACAACTATTTCTCCACCATTAGAATTAAAAAGAGTCCATATAACAGCATCTACACCTTCATTTAATGTTATGTTAAATCTAGTCATATTTTTTGACGTGATTGTAAATTGTCCAGAATTTTTTTGTGTAAGAAAAAGTGGTATCACCGAACCTCTGCTGGCCATCACATTACCATATCTTACAACTGAAAATTTAATTTTGTTTTTTCCAATTACATTGTTTGCAGAAATGAATAATTTATCTGAACAAAGTTTTGTCGCTCCATACAAGTTTATTGGAGAAGATGCTTTGTCAGTAGAAAGTGCAACTACAGCGGTAACTTTATTCTTGAGGGATGCCTCTATGATATTTTGTGCTCCTAATACATTAGTTTTAATATATTCGAATGGATTATATTCAGCAGCTGGTACGTGTTTTAAAGCTGCGGCATGAACAACAATATTAACATCATTTAATGCTGCTTCCAACCTCTCTTTATCTCTAACATCACCAATAAAAAATCTTAATTTTTTTAAATCATTTTTATTAAATTCATTTTTCATTAAGTGTTGCTTGTATTCATCTCTACTAAAAATTATTATTTTTTTAATTCTTTTAAATTTTTTTAAAACTTTATGAATGAAAGCTTTACCAAAACTGCCTGTTCCACCAGTTACTAAAATGCTTTTATTATTGAACATCACTACTTTGAAAGTTTACTTACTAAAAATGATATCTTTTTATCGTGAAGATTAATTTTTTTCATAATCTTAGAAGCTTCCTTAGGAGCGTGCTTAAAAGCGATTCTCAGTAAATCCATCCAATTTTTGTTATTCTTTGAACGAATTTTCTCTATTTGATTTATTATTAATTTGTTACTCACAAAGTTATAAATATGTTATCCATTAGATTTATGAACAAAAAAATCAAATTATCAAGTGAAATTGAGATTTCATATAAAACGCCTCCAAAAATTATTGCTGAAATTTCTTGTAATCATAATGGTTCAAAGAAAATATTTAATGACCATATAAAATCGGCAGCCAAAAATGGTGCTGATTTTATAAAAATTCAAACTTATGAACCTAAAGATATAACATTAAAGAAATTATCTAAAAACTTTTTAATTAAAAAAGGCATTTGGAAAGGAAAGAATTTATGGAAATTATATTCAAAAACTCAAACTCCTTTCAAATGGCACCAGGATGCATTTAAAATTAGCAATGATTACAATAAAATTTTATTTAGTTCTCCATTTAGTTTAAGAGCTGTTGATTTTTTAGAAAAATTTAATGTGAAACTTTACAAAATTGCGTCTTTTGAGATGGATGATGTGCGTTTAGTTGATTATGTTGCTCAGACAAAAAAACCAATTGTCCTATCAACAGGACTTAATAACATAAGCTCAATTAACAAAACATTAAAAACTATTCGAAAATATCATAATAAAATAATTTTATTACACTGTGTATCAGGTTATCCTACGTTAATACAGGATAGCAACTTACGAAGAATTGAAATTTTAAAAAAAAATTTTAAAAATAATTTGATTGGTCTCTCAGACCATACAGATACAATTTATACATCTTTGGCTTCAATATCTTTTAATACCTGTTTAATAGAGAAACATTTTATTTTAAATAAAAAAATTAACTCTCAGGATAAATTATTTTCAATTGATCCGACTCAATTAAGAGAGTTGAGTGACATTTCGAAGAAAATACATATATCGTTGAATGATAAAAGGCCAAAAAATAATGAAAAACAAAACGAATATTTCAAAAGATCTCTTTACACTAACAGAGATGTTAGAAAAGGAGAAAAGATAACAAAAGAAAATATTACCTCTTTAAGACCAAGATTAGGTATAAGTTCAGCAAAATACTTAAGTGTTTTAAAAAGAAAATTTAAAAAAAACTTAAAAGCTAACACTCCATTGCAAAAAAATTTTATTTCATAACTTTCTGTCCAAAAAAAGTGTAATGAAAAGTACTTTCGTTGCAATTAGTTAAACAATAGTCATAAAATCCAATATTTATCTTCTTAAATATCTTAAATTTTTTAATTAGATCTAATTCGTTTTTAACAAAATTAAAATAATTTACATTTCTATTTCCTAAATTGACTTTAGTCATTCCGTTTTTAAGCGTTTTTTTATTAGATAATTTGTTCCAAAAAAAACTTTTTTTTGAAACCATTGTAAAAAAAACTAATCCTTCCTCTTTTAAATTGTGCTCTATATTTTTCACAGCTAAGTCAAGATAGGAATTATCTAAATAATATAATGACTGTATTGCAATAATAATATCGTATTTTTTTTTTTCAAAGAAAAGCTTTGGTGGATTATTAGGTTTAAAACTTATTACTTTAAAGTTTTTTTTAAGTTTTTGAAATTTTTTTTTACATACGTTTATTGAAATTTTACTAATATCGACGCCATAGGGTTCAAAATTTAATTGTTTGTGAAAATAATTTAAGTTCGCACCTTCTCCACAGCCAAAATCTAGAATTTTAATTTTTTTTTTTTTATATGATGTTTTAGTAATTTGTCTTAAAACCTAAAAATAAAGCTTTCTACATTCGAAGCTGAATATTTTTTTTGCCAATAGGAATTATTAAGATCAATTATCTTTTTTTTCATAAAAATTTTTTTCAGTGCATAAATCAAGCCAATTGAGCTATTAGTACTGGTCAGCTGCACGCATTACTGCGCTTCCACATCCAGCCTA
>MDTG01109447.1_pt1 | contig 15434 bp, 13 predicted proteins | sample 811421 | NCBI WGS metagenome assembly MDTG01 (sample SAMN05326645, study PRJNA326480) | marine metagenome | isolation source: seawater | place: Pacific Ocean: South East | collected 2011
AAAAAGAAGTTTGTGACCCTGGCAGGATTCGAACCTGCAACCAGCAGAGCCGAAATCTGCCATTCTATCCAGTTGAACTACAGGGCCCAGATACAGAAGGTAAAAATACCAAAATACTATTGATAATCGTTATATTTAAAAAATAGTTTAAAATGAAGCAATTTTTATTTTTTTTATTTACGTATATTTTTTCCATGGCCGGTGTATCTCAACAGACAAAAATTGGAGAATGGGCGATGCATCTAAATTATACAAATATTAATACCGCAATTGCGGCAAATAATAAAATATATGTTGGTGCCAAGTCTGGTTTATTTATCTATGACAACTCTGACAATAGTGTTACTTCATTTTCAAAACTAGATGGCTTATCTGAATTAAATATTAGCGCCTTAGCCTATGATAATAATCTCAACATGCTCGTGGTTGGATATAATAACGGTAATGTTGATATTATTCTAGAGAACATTGTCTCTAACATTCCTTACATATATATGTCCAGTATAGTTGGAAGTAAAAAAATAAACAACATATTTATATATGAAGAATACGCATACTTATCGTGTCCATTTGGGGTTGTGGTAATAGACATACCCAGGATGGAGATAAAGGAAACATATTATCTCTCTAACGACGGTACAAATACTGAAGTATTTTCAACATATATATTTGATGAAAATATTTATACTGAAAGTGATGTTTTTTTAGCCAACAAAATTGTTGTTGGAACCAGCAAGGGTTTGTTTTATGCTAATAAATATGACAACCTATTGAATTATGATAATTGGGAGCAAAACCTACCGTATTCTTGGTCGACAAAAGACAACACCAAACACAACTTTGACAGCACAAGCATTACATTTGTAATGGGTTTTGATAAAAAACAGAATGGCGGCAAACAATTAACAATTGCTGCGAACATCGACTATGTGACCAACCCGCCTCCTTGGCCTAACACAACACAACACTCGCTTTTTCATTTAAACACGTCTATGGCTTCACAAGTACCTTTTTTTTATGTAAATATGGCTGTTCCGGGTGAAATCATTCACTTGGATTACGACTCAAGCTCTGAAAACATGCTCATTGTAGCAAATGATAATAATACTGAAAAAGTTATCATCTTAAATGATAATCTGGAAAACATATTGTCGATTAATTCTAAAACCATTCTTAAAAAGAATCAAAATATTTCTCTTGTTTGTGGTCTTTTTGCAGAAGACTATGCTCTAAATAAAAATTTATTTTTAGGGGATGGCCGACTTGGCCTGATTTCCGCACACAAAGAAGATTACAGTATTGATATTTTGGATTTTATTGCCCCAAATGGGCCTGCAGGAGTTAATATCGGAGCCATTTTTGCTAATAAAAACCAAATTTTATTTACCCATGGAGCCAAAAATGGACAATGGAATAATTTATATAATTATCAAGAAATTTCATTATTTGATAATAACTACTGGTCTAGCTCAACAGAGTTAATTGACTTAGGGGTTTTTGATGCCGTATCTGTTTGTGGAAACAATAATAATGTTTTTTATGTGGGGACTTGGAATAGTGGACTGCTAGAGTTTGAGGGCAGCTTATTGCTAAATAACTACACACCAGATAATACTTCTGGGGCTCTAGGGTCAATAGCGGGGACAGACAATTGGGCGCGAATCGGGGGGGTGGATTTTGATGAAAACGGCGCATTGTGGATGACCAGCAGTCAGGCTGATAGACCGCTTGTGAAGCTGTACCAAGACACCTGGAGTAATTTTTTAGTTCCTAATTTATCAAACAACATAATGTCTGGTAAACTACTTTGCGCAAGTAATAATCAAAAATGGATACAATTAAGAGATGAGGGGATAATTGTAGCTAAAGAAAATGGAAAAGGCATCGAATCAAAAAAACTGGGAATTGGAAATGGACTAGCAAGTAATAGTGTACACTGTTTTGAAGAAGATAATAATGGAGAGGTTTGGGTAGGAACATCTCAGGGGCTGTCTATATTTTACTTTCCAAACGAAATTTTCAACACAAATAATTATAGTGCTCAATATATTTTGATTGAAACAGAAGATGGATATGTTGAACGATTATTTGAAAACACTGAAATCCTTGACATTAAAGTTGATGGTGGAAATAGAAAATGGATTGGAACGAAAATGAATGGTGTGTTTTTAATTTCAGATGATGGGGGTCAACAAATACTTAATTTCACAAAAGAAAACAGCCCACTTATTAGTAATACAGTATATGATATTGATATAATGAGCTCATCTGGAGAAGTGTTTTTTCTGACCTCTGGTGGACTCTGCTCATATCGAGGCAACGCAACAGAATCATTTAACAAATTTAATGCCGTCTCCGTGTTCCCGAATCCAGTTCGTCCCAACTATTCTGGTGAAATTGCTATTTCTGGATTAAGTGATGAAACTAATGTAAAAATAACTAATATCTCTGGTGAAATTGTTTTTGAAACCACCTCCAATGGAGGGACAGCGACATGGAGTGGGAAAAATTTTGATGGTATAAAAGTGAGCACCGGTATTTATTTATTTTTATGTACATCGAAAGATTTTGAAGAAAGTATTGTTAAAAAAATCATGATCTATAATTAAATAATGTTTACTACTACCACAGGAATTGTTTTACGCACATACCCATTTAAAGATAATAGAATTATCTCTAAAGTTTTCACTAAAAACCATGGTCTAGTCTCGTGTATTGCTCGGAAACAAAAATCGCAAATCATACTTTCTCAGCCACTAACAATTGTACAATTAACATATCGGCAAAAAAAGACAAATACCCTAATTCATGTTCATGATGTTAGCGTGGAACATGTCTACAAAACATTAACAATTAACAATGCAAAAATTCAATGTGCTCTGCTTTTATGTGAAATTTTGAATAATTGCCTAAAAGAAATAAATGAGTCCGCGTATATTTTTATGGTTCGGGCCTTTAAATATTTGGACTCTGTGCAACAAGTTCCTGTTGGCTTCGACTCTTTATTTTTAGTGAAATTTTGTCAAATTATGGGAATAAGTCCATTAATAATGGATTTTAAAAATATTAAAAACCCCACATTAAATTTACAAGAAGGCGTGTTTACTGAATATAATTCTCGCATGTCTAATAATCCTAATTTTGTTCCAACAAAAGAAAGCCTAGAAATTTATAAGTTATCTAATTTGGAGTTATCAGAAATAGCCGATTCTATTTTAGAGCCAAAAACTAATACCCGCGTATTTAATTATTTAATTTTATATATTTCTGCTCACCTATCAGACTTAAGTCGATTAAAGTCCTTGAAAATACTACAAGAGCTTGTTGTTTAAATTTGGTATGATTTTTGATATATTTACCAATATATATTTACGGACATAATGAGAGGTGTATTTTTCTTTTGCTTATTATTTGTGGGATTTTCTTCCTTCTGTCAAGAAATACTTGTCATTGATTCTGAAAACAACCCCATAAATAATGTTTCTGCATTTAATCAATCTAAAACTAAAAGTGTCCTTTCAAATAGTGCAGGAATCATTAATTTAAGTCGTTTTTTACATGATGAAGTTGTTTTTTTTCAACACCCGGGCTACAAAATGAAAAGTCTTAAAAAAGATAGCATTTCTCAATTTTTGATTCTTGCGTTTAAATATAATCCTCTCCTAGATATTACAATCTATGAAACGAAAAACTCTAACAATATACGAAACGTTGCAGAAAAAAAAATACACATTACAAAAAGTGAGATTAGTGAAATGTCTGGGGTTTCAACTGCAGATATTTTAGAAAAAAGGGGGGGGGTTAGTGTTCAAAAAAGTCAAATGGGGGGTGGCAGCCCTAATATTCGTGGTTTCGAAGCAAACAAGGTTTTATTAGTATTGGATGGAGTAAGATTAAATAATGCTATTTATAGATCTGGTCACCTTCAAAATATAATCACAATTGACGAATATATGCTTGAGGATATTGAGATTATATTTGGCCCTAGCTCTGTTTTATATGGGAGTGATGCCCTTGGGGGAACCATACACATGAAAACAACAGATGTTTATTTTTTAGAAGAGCCTAAATGGAGCGGTAGTGTTTTTTCAAGCTACAGTTCCGCATATAGTGGACATAAAAATAATGTGTCATTTAAATTTGAGTCTAAAAAATACTCTACCGCAACCAGTGTTTCAGTTAAGCGTTTTGGGGATATTGAAATGGGTTCCTGGAGGCCACATGGCTATAAAGGCTGGGGATTGGTATATCATTATATCGATGATAATAATGAGGCTATTTGCAATCCAAATCCAGAAATACAAAAAAATACTTGATATACACAATACGACCTATTTAATAAAATGGTTTTTAAAATTTCTGATAATTCTCGCCTAACACTGAACACCCAGTACTCAAGCTCCTCAAACATTCCTAGATTTGACAAACTAAACGATAATGATGCTATATGTAACACCGATAGTCTTCCGGCCTGTTCTTCAATAGATAGCTTAAAATTCCACTCATATTATTATGGACCTCAAAAAAGGCTTTTTAGTAGCCTAAAGCTAGATGTTTTAGGTTATTATTTTGATCGGTCTGACTTTACTTTAAGCTACCAAAATGTACAAGAGTCTAGGCACCGCTGGTATTTATCTGATTATCTAAATTACATAAATACACCTGATAATTATGATGGTTTTGTTCGACAATATGAAGATGTTGATGTTTATAGTTTTAATACCAATCTAAAAAAAGCAGACTACTCTTTTGGTTCAGAGATAATATATAATACCGTTAGCTCTCGCGCCGGTGAAAACAATGAAACCGTTTGGGGCATTGAAGACACCAGATACCCTCCTGATGGCTCTAGCATCTTTAGTGCAGCGCTATACAATAATATGTTTAAGCGACTATCTCAATCGGTTCAATTGGAGGCGGGGATAAGATACACTTTTTCACATCTAATGGGGGCATATCCTGATTCGCTTCGTAGATCTATATTGGGTTTAGATGGTCTCAGCGTCTCATCTAAAAACCACGTGCTTTCTGGTAATATTAAGTTTATATTTTATCCTAGCGACAACTGGAAAATTAGCTCGGTAACCTCTAAAGGTTTTCACTCTCCCAATGTTGACGATATGTTAAAAGTGTTTATTAAGGGTGACAATATTACTCTTCCCAATATTAAACTAAAACCAGAATACTCTTTTTCTCAAGAATTATCAATAAGCACAAACATCCTAGAGCAATTAGAGTTATATGGGGTTGCCTTTTACACACAACTCACAAATGCTATAATTAAAGATTCTTTAAAAATAATTCTCTCTTTACCTAATGGAGAGGAGTTGGTCCAACAAAACATCTATTATAATGGTGAGTATTATACTCCGTTTGCAAACCAAAATAGTAATCAAAAAACATATATATATGGTTTAACCATTGGGCTAAATACGACTATTTCTGGAGTTGAAATTAATGGCGACTTTAATATAACAAGGGGGCGGCAAAACGGACAAAATCCTATTGCGGTGGCACATATACCTCCTAGTTTTGGTAAAATTAAGATTCAGAAAAAATTTAATAAATTAAAACTGCAAATGCTTTACCTATACTCTCACAATAAGCATGCTCATTATTTTGATGATGCTGGTGTTGACAATTTAGATGAAACACCTTTTTTGGGGATAACAAATGGAGAAGAAAATTGGGCCGGACTGCCTAGTTGGTGGATAATGAATCTTAGCGGGCATTATAAGTTTTCTAATAATTTAACAACCATGTTAGGAATTGATAATCTGTTTGACGCGCACTATAAAACATTTGGCTCTGGAATTAGCTCTCCTGGAAGGAGCTTGGTTTTTTCTGCAAAATATCTTTTTTAATATTTAGCAGAAAAAATTATTGCATCCATTTGTAGTAGGGGAATTGCCTTACTTTCTCCCGGAGCATACAAATATGAATATATTATCTGAGCACCTGGTAGGGTGGGGTTCTTAAAATAATATGATTTATAAATACCGCCCATAAAATCATTTTTCATTTTCCACAAAGACTGTGTTTGGATTACATTTATATTATTAATTTGAATTTCCTCTATTAGCATTGGAGCAGACTTTTCTGTTGTCATATATGAGCCTGGTGCTGGTCCTGAAATATGTAATTGCGCAACAGAATCAATAATCCTAAGCGTCTCGCCCTGTTGCTTATTGGCATCAAGAGGGGAGGATAAATTAATAACTACAATGCCTTGACTTAGTTTCGGTGTTTCCCTTCTTATCCATGAAACATTGCTGTCAGCATATGCGAAAAAAAAATCTTTTGGGAATTGTGCTGAAAAATAATGGCGTTTTTTAATATCTTCCTTTATCGTTGTGTTCAAATAGTTTTTATATTTATTCAATAGCCTTTTTTTTTCAACTCTCTTAATCTCATTCAAAAGCTTTTTTATTTTGTTTTTATTTTCAATCAAAGAGGATTTCGATGGGTATTTTAAAAAAAATACTGCCTGATTTTTTGCAAAAACATTTTCTTTCTTAATAATTTGAAATTGCTCCCCTTTTGAAACAAATAATAAATTTTGATGACGCTTAAACAGTCCCTTAAATTCTTCGTTTGTAATCTCTATTAATGATAAACTTTTCTCTTCTTGAGGAGCTGGACCGATAGAAATATTTAAAAAACTGATTAAATTATTTATTGCCAATTCTCCGGGCCCCTTAATTAATACCAGCTCTAGTGGGTCTCCTATCGAGTTTGGCAATTCCTGTTTTTTTTTAATTGGTGAACTCAATAAAAAAAATGCTGAAATCAAAATTATAATAATGAATATGTATTTTTGATTTCTGTTCAAAATAGCATTATTTAACAGTTCTATAAATAGAGATTATCTTCCCCGCCCTTATTGTTTCTGTTTTCAAATCATTCCAAAGCATAATATCTTGTATTTTACAATTATACTTTTTTGCGATTTTCCCTAAATAATCTCCCCTTTTAATTGTATATCTTATTTTTTCTATATCACTAAATAATGGATAGGACTGTCCCTCTGCCAATTCCATAGATTCAACTCTCTTATAAATAGAATCCTCATTTATAATAAAAAATCCAACCTTGTGGTCGGGTAAAATAATGGGAAATTTTTCCTCATCAATAGAAGGAATAAGCTTTGTTCTATATGTTGGATTTAATTTTTTCAATAATCCTGTATCTATTTCAAGAATGGTCGCCAAGTGTTCGATATTTATTGCTTTTTTTAAAAATACCGAATCTATTTTGTGTGTATTCATTTCATAGTTTGGGTTTGGGTTTATACCATATTCTGTAGCAAAATTCATAACATAAATTGCAGCTATTAATGAGGGAATATAGTTTTTTGTTTGATTTGGTAAAAAGGGCCTAACCAGCCAATAATTTAACTTACCCCCCGAACGCCTTATCCCTTTTGTAATATTTCCCCTGCCAGCGTTATAAGATGCTATAGCTAGCTCCCAATTATTAAAGACCCGATACGCTTTCTTAAGATACTCACACGCCGCCTGAGACGACTTATACACATCTTTTCTTTCATCTAGATAATTGTTTATTCTTAGGCCATATTCTTTGCCTGTTGCGTACATAAACTGCCATAAACCCACCGCGCCAGCATAAGATCTTGCATTTGGATTTAGCGAAGACTCAATGATTGGAATATATTTCAATTCATGTGGTAGTTGGTGTTTGTCTAAGTATTCCTCAAAAATAGGAAAATAGTATTTAGATAGTGCCAACAACTTTCCAACCTGTTCTCTGCGCTGAAACAAATAATATTGAATATGCTGTTTTACATTTTGATTATATACTAATTCAAGGGGGGTTAGTGCATTTAGTGAGTCTAGTCTTCTTTTTGTTATCTCCTCATTCAATTTCATTATCTGAGGACGTTTCTCGGTAATTGATAAGGACTTGTCAACAAGAGTATCATACTTAAGGAGTGTGTCTGGTTTAAATGACGGTAGCATCAATTCTGTTTGCGCAGAAACGGTAAAGCAAATAGATAATAACACTAAATATATTTTATTCATATCATCTGTCGCTTATCAATAGTTTTTGTGACAAATTCACCATCTCTAAATCAGAAAAATAATCACCAATTAACTGAGCTGAGCTGAAAAAACCTTCTTTTGTTTCACCAATCGGAAAAGAAATTGCTGGATGGCCAGACAGGTTGGCCTGAACAGTAAAAACATCTTCTGAATAAAGCTCTGTTGGGTTCATTCTTTTTTCACCTATTTTAAATGGTAAGTTTGGGGTGGTTGGGGATAAAATATAATTACTTTTTTTTAAAATTGACTCTGTTTCTTCTTTAATAAGTCTTCTTATTTTTTGTGCTTTTGAATAAAAATCATCATAATATCCTGAGCTCAACACAAATGTGCCTAGTAAAATTCGTCTTTTAACCTCCTTCCCAAAACCGGCTGTTCTTGATTGTTTAATCATATTAATTAGTTCTTTTGATGGTTTTTGATAACCATATTTTACCCCATCATATCTTGCTAAATTTGACGAGGCCTCGGCGGTTGTCAATATGTAATATGTAGGAACCAGGTAATCTAATAGCGGTAGATCTACATATTCAATTTTATGCCCGGCAGCTTTTAGGTTAGTAAGCAGGTTTTTAAAATGCTGCCCAACCTCCGCATTAAGCACATTGTTTTTTATTGTTTGATTAATAACTGTAAATGTGTGGTTTGAGGTTGGTTTGGACGTGTTAACATCAATCCCATCGCTGACACATGTGCTATCAAATTCATCTTTACCAGAAATCACACTCATAATCTTAATTATATCATCTGAACACTTGGCTATGGGGCCAATTTGATCAAAAGAAGATGCATACGCAATTAATCCGTGCCTTGACACCAGTCCGTAAGTTGGCTTTAAACCAACAAGGCCACAAAATGCCGCGGGCTGTCGAACAGAGCCGCCTGTGTCAGTTCCTAGAGCTACATGACAAAAGTTTGCCCTTACTGCTGCCGCAGAACCTCCAGAAGACCCCCCGGCAACGAAGTTGGGGTTTATGGGGTTTTTTACTGGGCCAAATGGAGTGTTTTCATTACTCGAGCCCATTGCAAATTCATCACAATTCAATCTACCTAAAATAATTGCATCTTCTTTAATTAATCTATTGACGACCGTCGCAGAGTATGGTGATTTAAAATCTTTTAAAATTTTTGATGATGCTGAGCAATTATGCCCCCTATAACAAAGATTATCTTTTATCCCAAGTACCAGACCAGCTAGTCTACCTGCGGTTTTTTGTTGAATTTTCTCATCAACTATCTCTGCTTGTGATATTGCTTCTTTGTCATATACTTCAATAAATGCATTTATATTTTTATTAGCTGATATGTTATTTAAATATCCATCTACCAATTCTTTGCAAGAAATTTGATTTGCTTCAAGAGCATGTTGAATGTCAGCCAGGGAAGTATATTGTTTCACGATATATAAAATTGTTATTTGTCTGCTTTGTCATGAGTGCCGTCTTCTTTTGAGGCATTCTTAAACTCTTTAATGCCACTACCCAAGCCCTTCATTAGCTCTGGTATTTTTCTTCCACCAAACAATAGTAATATAACAATCGCAATAATAATTAACTCCCAGCCGCCCGGCATGCCCAATAATAAAATACTTGTTTTCATATAAAAAAATTTTCTCTAAAGTTACAAAGATTTTACATTTTAATAATTAGAAATCCAATCCATTGGATTTAACTTTATTCTATCTTTCCAAATTTGGAAACCTAATAAGTTGGTTTTATTATTTTGTTCAGAATACAAGCTGCCTATGTGGTCTTTTGTTTGAACATATTCCCCCTTTTGCACAGACACATTTTTCAAGTTAGAATAAACTGTTAAATACGCGCCATGACGAATAATAACTACTTTTAATCCATTTGGTAAAACAATGATTTTTGTAATCTCTCCATCAAAAACACTTCTAACATTTTTTTCATTTGTAGAAATTTCAATACCATTATTCATAACCTTAATTCCTGATAAAACAGGGTGGGGGGTCTGGCCAAACTTACCAACTAAAACACCACTATTCACTGGCCAAGGAAGGCGCCTCTTGTTGGATTCAAATTTATTCGATATTAATTTTAATTCTGGCGTTAGCTCTTTAATTGATGATTTTTGAGTTTTAACAATATTTAATATTTCTAACTCTATATTTTTTCTTTCTATATTTCGTTTTTTTAAAACTACTTTTAATGAGTCTGATTTTTTATTTAATTCTTGAATCATTTTTTCTTTAGCCGCCCTAGAGTCCTTTAGTTCTAAAACGTCTGCTTTTTGTTGAAATATTAATTGTGCCTGATGAGACTTTTTGTCAAGAACCATTAGCCTCTTATCTTTTAACTCTTGCCGAAGAGTGTGAAACTCGTTATACTTTTTCTTACGATTAATGGCTATTTTTCTAATATGATAAATTCTTCTCATTAATTGATTAAAATTTCTTGAGGCTAAAAAAAACAATAATCTGTTATAATTCTGTGTTGATTTGTGGGTCAGCTTTATTAATTGGGTATAATTTTTCTTAACTAGCTCCAACTCTAATTGTGTTGAAGCTAAATCACTTTCTAATTTTTGCTCCTCCAGCCCAACCTTAATAATTTCTTCCTCTAATAATTCTAACAAGTCCTCTTGTAAAATAATTTTCTCGTCTATAATAGTGAGTTCTTCTAGACTGTTTTTTTGATTCGATTGTAGTTTTGTTATTGACTGGTTTAGAAGCGTAACCTGATTAGCCAGTCTCTTTTTTCTTTCTAAGAGTTCCTCGTATTTTTGTCCCACAGAAATATGGCTCATTAAAAAAATCAACATAAATAATATGTTTTTTTTCATGCTTATTACTTTTATTTTTTTGAAAAATTAATCTTTTTATAATCCAAGTAAATATGTTGAGTAGACATGTGTTGTATTTTTTCACTAGGAAAAAATGTCATCTGTGCTGGAAGATATATGTTTTCTTTATTCATATACTTTGTGCAAACCAAGTCTCCTAAGTGATGTGTATATGTCAACGTATCAGACTTTAATGTTGTTTGCATTATGGTTTCTCTTAAGGCTTTGAGATTAATGCTTTCGCGTCTTTCATTGAATTGAATTGTATCATTGGTGTTGTTAAATTTTTGATTAACCAAAAGTTGGTTTTCCATTATATAAATCGTTGCTAAGTTGATTCCCGTAGAATGCATCAGTCCTATTTTTATAGAATCTGAATATATCTCTATTTTCGTTTTTAGATTTAATTGATTTAAATAATCTGGGCTTGTAATGTTAGCATAAACTATGGCTGGTAAAAAAAAATTCGATGTAATTTGCTTTTTTAAGCTAATTATAGCACAACTCGAACACAATAAAGCGACCAACATAAATTTGCGCATCATCTAATGAATTTATTTATTTTTTGTTTTAAGCCTTTGTTTGTTGCATCTAATTGATATGCTTTTTTCCACTCTTCTATAGCCAGAGAAATATCACCTAATTCATATAAAATATCTCCATAGTGCTCAAAAATAACTGCACTTTTATTGTTTAAAATAATCGCTTGTTCTATTTGTTCTTTTGCTTGTTTATATTTTTTTAATTTATATAAAACCCATGCATATGTGTCTAAATATGAGGCAACTGGCGCATCCTTTGTTAACTCAACACATTTTATAATCATTTCACTTGCTAATTCTAGATTCTCACCCCTGTTACTAAGATAATAGCTATAATTATTTAAAACAAGGGTGTTATTTGGGTTGTGCTTCAGAGCATAGTTATATGATTCATCTGAGTTTTTGTTGTTGCCTAAATTATGATAACTGTCTCCTAGAAGAGAGTAGAAGTCCGAAACAAGCTTAGGGTTATCAAAAATTAATTCTATTCCAATTAATAGGCTTTCTACACATAAGTGATATTCTTTTCTTATAGATAATGCTAGAGATTTATAATAATAAAAAATTGGATTTAGTGGAAAACGCTCTAATGCATTAATACTGACATCAAGCGCCTTATCAAATTCTTTTTTTGACCAATAAATTTCTATCAATTTATTATATATATAATCATCCTTTATAAGGCCCGAATAAAGTGATTTTTTATAATGCTGAATTGCTATTTCATATTGTTTTTCCTTAGCAAAAAGATCTCCTAGAATAAGGTTAAAAAGTGGTTCTTCTGGATGAATTTTAATAACTTTTTCTATAATTTCTTTAAAATTTGAATACTTATTATAATCGTTTGTTATTAATAGCTTATAAAAAAATTCTTTTTTTGTGTCTAAACTAATCATAGTATTCGTGCCGATTTCTAGCAAATATTTCTGTTGATTTTTAATATCCTTTTTATTCGAATAAATTGTGTAAAGAGCTATTAGTGCTGTTTGATTTTGCTTATCTACTTTTAATAGATTTATATATGCTTGTTCCGCCCCCCCATAATCATTAAAATGCATATAAATTTCTGCTAATTGTTTATAAAATTGTGGAGACCTTTGCACAAGCTCTTTGCCGATTTTTTCTGCATCACTAAGATTATTTTGATGCACATATGTGTTTTTTAACTCTAGCAATAACTCGGTACTTCTTCCATGTTTTTTTTCAAATTTTTTAACTAGCTTTTCTATTTTTTTAAATTCCCCCAATTCTCTTAATATCTGGATCTTAGCATAATAATAATCGGGTTTTTCAGGATTTATATCAATGAGTTCATTATAAACCCATAATTGTTTTGTAAGATTATTTTCAAAACCATATATTGCTAGTAGTTCATAATAATACCAGATATTATTTGGCTCTAAAGTGATTGCTGTTTTTATATATTCTTCTGCAATTTCTTTTTTATTTAAAAAATACAGCTGTATTTTGGCTATTTGATAGTATGGAGAAGATTCTTCTGGGATTGTAGATATACACTGTTCATAATTATGAATTGCCTGGTCATATTCTTCTAACAACTTATACTTTTCTGCCTCAAAATAATGTTTAATAAATTTTTTATCTTTTTCTGTGACTTGATTTTTTTCAATAACGACCCCATCTGACAGACGATTTGTGCCCTGCTGAGCAACCACATTTATACTAAAACTAAATAATAATATAATAATTAAAAGCCTATTCATTTTCATCTTTTAGTGTGCTATAATCTCCAATATTAATAGACTTAAAATTACCATTATAATAAACCTGGTTGCCAATAATTGAGTCTATAAGTTCTGCTCCACATATATTAGATTGCGACTGTATAATTGAGTTTGTAATTTTAGATTTTTTAACCTTTGTACCTGACCCCACACTAACATTCGGACCAATTATTGAATCCTCTATTTCAACCCCCTCACCGATATAGCAGGGTGGGACTATTTGAGTATTTTTAAACTCATTAAATGCTGGATTTTCAAGTTTTAAAATTTCTTTATGTGAATCCAGAAGATTTTTCACATTTCCAAAATCATACCAATCAGATATATGATGTGGCTTAAATATAAATTTTTTATTTTTTAGGTTTTCCAAAACTGTAGTTATCTGATACTCACCCTTTATTTTAATATTTTGTTTTAACACTTTTTTAATTTCCTCTGATAATAAATTTCCATTTTTAAAATAATATATACCCACAATCGCCAAATTTGATATATTGTCTTTTGGTTTTTCTATAAATTCTGTAATACTGCCATTTGAGTCTAGTTTTATTACCCCATATGATCTTGGGTCTTCCACTTCTTTTACAAACACACAGCCGTCGATATTATTTGGAAAAATCAATTCTGTTTCAAAAAGGGTGTCCGCAAATACAATTAGCGTTTCTTTGTTAAGCAGTTCTTTCGCGCAGTATATTGCATGCGCCGTTCCCTTAGATTCATGCTGATAAAAAATACTAGTACTTATATTGTGTTGTGATCCGACTCTATTTAATACTTTTTCAATTTTAGGGTCCGGTTGTTGAATAATGAACCCTATGTTTTTTATTTTTTTTGGAGACTTTTTTACTAATACGTTTATAATTCTCTCAATAATTGTTTTTCCAGCAATTTTTATTAGTGGTTTTGGGGTTGTTAATGTTTGTGGGCGCAATCTTGTGCCCTGGCCCGCCATTGGGATTATTAGATTCATGGTTTTTTATTTTTTTCCTGTGCTCCCAAACCCACCTTCTCCTCTATTTGTCTCATCTAGCTTACTAAGTGTTTTCCATGTAGCTTTTTCAACTTTTGAAACTATTAGTTGCGCAATCCTGTCTCCGTTTTTAATTTCAAATACTTCTCTGGAATGATTTATTATAATCACCTTTATTTCGCCCCTGTAATCTGAATCTATTGTGCCCGGTGTATTCAAAACCGTAACACCATGATTTAGGGCTAGGCCGCTTCGGGGACGAACTTGAATTTCAAAACCTGGGGGTATTTGTAAAAAAAGTCCTGTTGGGACAATAACTCTTTCACCTGGATGAGCAAAATTTTTACCACTAATATTAGCCCTAATGTCCATGCCTGCAGATCCATTTGTTTTATATTCAGGGTTTGGGTTTTTCGATTTATTAACAATTCCTATTTTCATGCAGATGATAGATCTTTAGATTTAAATATTTTTTTCGTTTCTGAATATATAAATATACTGTATATCGTGAAGAAAACTGTATTATCAATTTGAATATTGTTCACAATTTCTGCATCAGTAAGACCGCTCAGAAAGTAAAAGCTTAAGGCAATTAAAAAATATATACCTATCATTTTATGATTATAATTAATTGGAAATTGCTTTTGTCCAAAATAGTATGATAAAAAAGTCATGGATAAATAGCAAACTAATGTCGTCCATGCTGCGCCAATATATCCATACAAGGGAATCAATAGCATATTTAAAACTATCGTAATTATCGCGCCTATACCCGATATTATCGCAGCATATTCTGTTCGATTAGTTACCTTGTACCAAACAGAAAGATTATAATACATCCCCAAACAAACATTAGCAAACAAAACAATTGGAATAATTATAACACCCTCATGATATAGTTGGTTTGGTATAATCAATTTAATCAAGTCAACATATAAAACAACTGCTAAAAAAATATACAAAGAATACAGCACAAAAAATTGCATCATGTTCGCATATATCTTTTTTGCGTTTGGCTTATGGAATTGATTAAAAAAGAATGGCTCAGCAGCAAATCGATAGGCTTGAACAAATAATGTCATAAATATTGTTAGCTTATAGCATGCGGAATAAATTCCTAATTCTCTCATTGCAATCCCGCCCGGCAAAAGATACTTTAATAATATTTTATCTATATTTTCATTTATCATAAATGCGCAACCGCCCAATAAAATGGGCCAAGCATAGTGTAGCATTTTTTTAAACAATTTGAAATCTGGCCAGGCAAATGCTGACCCTATTTCCTTTGTTAATAATAATAATGTCACTA
>MDTG01343120.1_pt1 | contig 15433 bp, 19 predicted proteins | sample 811421 | NCBI WGS metagenome assembly MDTG01 (sample SAMN05326645, study PRJNA326480) | marine metagenome | isolation source: seawater | place: Pacific Ocean: South East | collected 2011
AGCTTTCTTTTAAGAACTCTTATAGCTTGTTCTACATTATTATCTTTAACGTCTATTTTAATAAAAACCTCCAGTTAATTTCATTGGTAGTTACCATTTGAAAAACTATTTGTCTATAGAGAAGCAGCTTGGGCTTTTTTTTCCTCTCTAATTTTAGCCTTTTTCTCTCTTTCTATTCTTCTTTTTGCTTTATCAAGACTTTTTTGAAAAGACTCCTGAGTGCACAGCGCAAGTATAACAGGGTCTCTTGGCTTTAAATTAGAAAAATTCCAATAACTTCTTTTTCTAATTAAGGAAACAGTATTTTTTGTACTACCAACAAGTTTGGATATCTGACCGTCTGTTAGTTCAGATGCGTTCTTACATAACCATAAAATAGCATCAGGTCTATCTTGCCTTTTTGATAAAGGAGTATATTTTGGTTTTTTTCTCTCTTTAACTTCAACCTCTTCAATTTTTTTAAGTAAGCTTAACTTTCTATTGGTATCTTTTGAACATAACTCAATTTCCTCTCTTGATAGTTGACCAGCAAGAATAGGATTATAAGCCTTTATGCCTTTCGCAACATCTCCATCTGCAATACCTTTAACTTCTAACTCATGTAAATTACAAAACTCTGCAATTTGTTTAAATGTTAGTGTGGTATTTTCTACTAACCAAACAGCAGTCGCTTTTGGCATAAATGGTGCTTCAGGCATATTTTTTATTTTTTTGCTCTAAGATTACTAAATTTTTTATTATACTTACTCACTCTTCCTTTATCTAAGATTTTTTGGGACCCACCAGTCCAAGCATAATGTGATTTTGGATCAATATCCAGTTTAAGAGTATCGTTCTCTTTTCCCCATGTAGATCTAGTTTCAAACTCTGTTCCATCCGTCATTAAGACTTTAATTTTATGATAATTTGGATGTATGTTTTTTTTCATGAACGGTGTTTTATATTAATAATTAATTTTACTCAATATCTTTTTTTTCGATCAAATCTCTTAATTTTTCGTGAATAATTGAATTTGATGCTATAATATTCCTTTTCAATGGTAGACTCTTATCCTCTTCAAAGAAATCAACAAAACCTCCTGCCTCTTTTATAATTATTACTCCAGCCGCAATATCCCAATAATTTAGTTCTCTTTGCCAGTACCCATCGAATCTTCCACAAGCAACGTATGCCATATCCAAAGCAGCGCTACCAAATTTTCTAACATTAGAAACATTCATAGAAATATTTATATATTCCGAAAAAATCTTATTTTTTATTTTACTTGATTGTTTTGGTCCTCCGGTAACGAGCAAAGCATCATCAATTTTGTTTTTCTTAGAAACTCTTATTCGCGAATTATTTAAATATGCACCGTTACCTTTTTCTGCACTAAACATTTCATTTGTTATTGGATTAAATATTATCCCACACTTTATTTCATTATCCTCTTCATATGCTATAGAAATGGCAAACTGAGGAACGCCATTTAAAAAATTCATAGTTCCGTCTATTGGATCAATAATCCACCTATTTTTGACATTCGATTTATTTATTATTCCAGCCTCTTCGGTGATAATACCAAAATTAGGATGAGCTTTGAGAAGTTCTTCAACAATAATCTTTTCTGTTCTTTTGTCAGCAGAGGTGACAAAATCTCCAGGCGCTTTTGAAGAAATTTGTAAATTCTCAATTTCCCCGAAATCTCTTATCAAAGATCTAGATGCTTTCATACAAGCTTTTGAAATTAAATTTATTTGCGGAGAGCTTAGTCTCATTAATTTACTCTTTTAATGTATTCTAGCGTTCTTGTATCGACAATTATTTTTTCACCACTTTCTATAAAGGGAGGAACATTAATCTTTATACCACAATCAAGGACAGCAGGTTTGTAAGAAGATGATGCAGTTTGATTTTTTATTGCAGCGTCGGTCGTTTCAATTATACACTCTATATTATTTGGTAATTCAACAGAAATTGGTTTCTCATCCATAAAGGACACAGAAACTTCCAAATTTTCTTTCAAAAGCTTATGTTTCTCACCTATAATTAATTTTGTAATTTCTACTTGCTCAAAAGTTTCATTATCCATGAAATGACAATTATCTCCATCGGTATATAAGAAATTAAATTTTTTTTCATTTACTTCTGCTTTTTCTACTGTTTCACTAGATCTAAATCTTTCATTAAGTTTAGTCCCTTTAATAACACTCTTTAACTCTACCTGGTTAAATGCCCCGCCTTTTCCAGGTTTTACATGCTGAGTTTTTAAAACATTCCAGTAATCATTTTTATGCTCAATTATCATTCCTGGTTTTATTTCATTCGCTGTTATTTTCATTTTAATTTTCTTATTGCTAATTCTGGTTTTAATTTTGGGTTATCCCAAATAAAACTTGATATTGCAATATATTTTGCGCCAGCTTTTAATAATTTCTTGTAATTTAAATTATTAATTCCACCAATTACCACAATCGGTATGTCGATGTTCTTTTTCGACCACTTCAAAATATTCATACTTGCCTTTTTTGCATTTGGTTTAAGCTTTGAATTAAAAAATGAACCGAGAGCAATATAATCAGCTTTAAATTTAACAGCATTTTTTACAAATATTCTAGAATTGTGACAAGTAATTCCTAAAATTTTATTTTTGAGCTTTTTTCTTGCAAGCCTAAAGGACCCATCAAGCTGTCCCATGTGGCAACCATCTGCTTTAATTTTTTCAGCTAAAAAAAAATCATCATTTAAAATAAAATTTACATTATGTTTTTTCGTAATTTTCTTGATTTTGTTTACAATTAATAACAGCCTATCTATCTCAATCTTTTTTATTCTTAGCTGAAAAAATTCTACGTTATTAAAAGATAAAACTTTATCCAAATCTTGATAAAAGCTTTTGCCTATTTTATTTGGTGATATTAAATATACTAATCTTTTCAAAGGTTTTAAGCCGCAGTCTCTTTTTCCAGTTCTTCAGACCATTCTCCTTTTGAAGATAAGCCATTCATTCTAGCTCTATGATTGAAAGCCTTTTGAATATTTTCGATATTATTTTGATTTTTTCCAAATTCTTTTAAAGCACTAGCCTGTAATCCTCTACCATAAGAAAAAGTAATTAAAAAATTGCTATCATTTATTTTATTTATTTCATTTAAATTTTTACTTGACTCTATTTCTGATTGACCACCTGATAAAAAAGCTATTCCCGGTACTTCACCAGGTACATTTTTTTTTAAGCAATCTAATGTTTTTTTTGCGATTTCTTCTGAACTGGATTTTTCTTTACATTCAGAGCCATTTATTATCATATTTGGTTTTAAAACTGTTCCTTTTAAATCAACTTTATGAATTGCAAGCTCATTGTAACATTCATTTAAGACATCGGTTGTTACTTTGTAGCATTTATCAATATTATGTGAACCATCCATTAACACTTCTGGCTCTACAATCGGTACCATTTTTGCTTCTTGCACCAAAGCCGCGTATCTTGCTAATGCATGTGCATTAGATTTTATTGATTGTGACGATGGAAGATTTTCTGTGATTTTATATACAGCTCTCCATTTAGTGAACCTTGCTCCTAAATCGTAATATTCCTTTAATCTTTCCCTCAAACCATCTAAACCTTCTGTAACTGTTTCATTGTTTGAACCCGATAAAGTTTTTGCTCCTTTGTCAACTTTTATACCTGGGATAGCGCCATGTTTCGAAATTAATTCAGGTATAGTTGGTCCAAAGGTTGTTTTTTGCCTTATTGTTTCGTCAAATAAAATAACGCCCCCAATAAAATCTTTCATTGCAGTGGCATTAAATAGTGTTTGACGAAAAGTTAATCTATTTTTTTCTAAATTTTCAACATTAATACTTTTAAATCTTTTTGCTATTGTTCCCGTACTCTCATCCGCCGCTAAAATACCTTTACCTTTAGAACACATTTTTTTTGCAATTTCATTTAATGTCATAGAAGATTATTTATTTTAAAACACTAAGGCCAGGCAAGTCTTTTCCTTCTAAGTACTCTAAAAACGCACCACCTGCTGTTGATAAGTGAGAAAAATAAAGTTTATTTTTACTCTTATTAATCGCTGCAAGAGTATCTCCCCCACCAAGAATTGAAATTAATGATTTTTCATGAGTACATTTTGAAATAGTTTCAGCAATAGAGATAGTTCCTCTAAGAAAATTTTTATTTTCAAAATATCCTGCCGGCCCATTCCATAATATTGTATTTGATTGCTCAATTATTTGTTTAATTCTTTTTATTGTATTAGATCCAATGTCTAAAATAATTTCATTTTCTTCAATTTGCTGTAAGCTTCTATTTTTTCCCTTACCTTCAAAACTAGTTCCTACAACACAATCTTCTGGGATAATTATTTTACAATTATTTTTATTAGCTGTGCTATAAATTTTTTCAATAATATCTTTTGTATTACTTTCAGTTAAAGATTTTCCGATTTTCAAATTTTTATAAACAAAAAAATTATTTGCCATAGCACCAACAATGATAAGATTATTAATTTTTTTAATTAAACTATTAATAACATTTATTTTTGTTGAAATTTTAGAGCCTCCAATAATACAAGTGACAGGTTCTTTTTTATGTTTAATAACCAGATTGATTGCATCTATTTCTTTCTTTAAAAGAGGACCAGCAAAACGCCTGTCAATAAATTTAGTAATTTTATGAATCGATGATTGTTTTCTATGAGAGCAAGAAAAAGCATCATTAATATAAACATCGCCAAGAGATGCTAATATTTTGGAGAAATTTTCGTCATTATCAGTTTCCTCTTTAAAATATCTTATATTTTCAATTAATATTACTTCTCCTTCTTTTAAATGAGAAAATTTATCTCTTACTTTATCGTCAAAATTTCCCATGAAAAAATAAACATTACTTTGAAGTTTTTTTTTTAGATATTTATAAACTGGAAGTAAAGATAAATCAGGGTCCCTGATTAATTTTGGTCGACCAAGATGACTTAAAATTATTATTTTCGCCTTTTTTTCAATTAATCTTTTAATGAAGGGCAAGCACAATATTATTCTTGTATCATCAATAATTATTTTATCTTTAATGGGAACATTCAAATCTAATCTAAGAATCACTTTTTTATTTTGGACATCTAAATCATCAGGAAAAAAATTTATTTTATCCATTAACTTAAATTATTCTCTCAATTTTTTTTGAATGAAGTCTGTTATTTTCTCTTCAGTCAAATCAAAGTGGTCATATACTTTTTTGTATGGAGCGCTTTCCCCAAACTGATCTATTCCTATATTTAATCCTTTATTTTTTACATACTTTTGCCAAGACATAATACTCCCAGCTTCTAACGTAACAATAAGTGAATTTTGCTCAATAATATCTTTTTGATAATTATCTGGTTGTTTATCAAAAAGCTCCATACATGGCATTGAAACTACTTTAGAATGTATATTGCTTTCCTTAAGATTTGCTTGAACTTTTAAAGCAATCTCAACTTCTGTTCCTGAAGCAACAATTGTTACATTGCTTTCATGAGAAGTAATATTAACTACATATGCTCCTTTTTCACATTTATTTTCTTTAGAATTAATTGGGTTAATGTAAGGAACTTTCTGTCTTGATAAAGCAATTATACTTGGAGTATTGTAACTTTTTAAAGCTAGCTCCCAACATTCTAGTGTCTCATTGATATCTGCGGGCCTAAAAACATTTAAGTTTGGAATTGCTCTAAGTCCGGCAAGTTGTTCGATAGGTTGGTGAGTAGGCCCATCTTCTCCTAAACCAATCGAGTCATGAGAGAAAATATATATTACTCTTAGACCCATTAAAGCTGATAATCTGATTGAAGGTTTGCAATAGTCAGAAAAAATTAAAAATGTTCCACCATAAGGTATCAATCCTCCGTAAAGAGCTAAACCATTCATCACTGCGGACATCCCATGCTCTCTCACCCCGTAATGTATGTAATTTCCACCAAAATTTTTATAATTAATAACTTTTGAATTTTCAGTTTTGGTATTATTAGAACCACTTAGGTCTGCTGAACCGCCAATAAGCGTTGGCAATATTGCTGAAATATTTTCAATCACTGCCATCGAACACTGTCTAGTGGCTAAACTTGGTTTAGACTCAAAGTATTTTGTTTTTTCATTTTCGATTAATTTCTCTAAATTGTTTAAATCAGATTTTACATAATTTTTTTCCAAATCTTCTTTAATTTTAGAATTTTTTTTGTTGATTGTTTCTATCCATTTTTTTTCTAGTAGCTCGCCTTTATTTCCAATATTTCTCCATTCATCCAAAATCTCTTGGGGAATTTCGAAGGGTTTATTACTCCATTTAAGTTTTTTTCTCACTAAAGCAATTTCGTCTTCACCCAATGGAGCTCCGTGAGAAGAGGCTTTTCCAGATTTGTTAGGAGAGCCAAAGCCAATTATGGTTTTACAAGATATAATAGAAGGTTTTTTAGATTTGGATGCATTTGATATTGCTTTAGATATTTGTTTCTCGTTATGTCCATTAATTTCTAAAAAATTCCAACCATATGACTCAAATCTCTTTTTGTAATTATCTGAAACACTTAGGGAAGTAGAACCATCTATTGAAATTTTATTATTATCAAAAAAAACTATTAAATTTTTTAATTTTAAATGTCCTGCTAAACTCATTGCCTCGTGACTAATACCTTCCATAAGATCTCCATCACTTGCAATTACATAAGTTTTATTATTAATCACTGAAGAGCTAAATTTTTTTCTGTAGATCTCCTCAGCTATTGCCATTCCTACAGCATTACCTAGGCCTTGACCTAGCGGACCAGTCGTAGTTTCGATTCCAGTTCCTTTTTTATACTCTGGGTGGCCTGCACAAATAGAATTTAATTGTCTAAAATTTTTTATATCTTCAATAGTGATGCTTTTGTATCCCGTCAGGTAAAGTAATGAATAAAGTAACATTGAGCCGTGGCCAGCAGATAAAATGAATCTGTCTCTATTAATCCAATCAGGATTTTTAGGATTAAACCTGAGGTGGTATTTAAATAAAACTGTAGCCACGTCCGCCATTCCCATTGGCATACCAGGATGTCCAGAATTTGCTTTTTGCACTGCATCAATCGATAAAAATCGTAATGCATTAGATAATTGATTTAAATTTACGCTCACTTTGTAAATACCTATATAGACTTAAACTAAGTATATCAATATTATGATACAATAATTTTATGAGCATAATTGAAAAAAAAGAAAAAAATCTAAATCAATTAATAAATAAACTTGACTCATTAACTTTAACTTATTCACAACCAACCTATGAGTTAGAAAAAATTAAGACAGAAAAAAATGAAATTTTAAGACAAAAAAATGAAATAGAAAATATTAATCAAGAGTTGATGCGAGAGCATAAGTTTTTGAAAGAAAAAGTTAAAAAATTACAATCAGAGTTAAAAAATAAAATAAATTTAGAAGATAATTTTAATCAAGAGATTGAGGAATTAAGTCAGGAGACAGAAAAACTAGTCACGGAAATCGAGAAATGGCAAACATAAATATAAAATTTAATAACAAAGACTATTTACTCTCTTGTGATGACGGCCAAGAAGAGTCATTAAAAAAATTGACTAAATTTTTAGATAAAAAGTATATGGAGCTAAAAGATAAGCTTGGAAATATTGGTGAAAATAAGCTTCTTTTAATTACAACAATACAGTTAATTGATGAGTATTTTGATTTAAAACAAAAAGTGTCTGATCAAAAAAATAAACTGGATAGTATTTCAAACAAATTTAAGGAGATTAAATCTTTAGCAATTGAGTATAAAAAAGATAAAGACTCTGAAATAAAAAGACTTACAGAAGATTTAGAAAAATTCCAAAAAACTATTGAAAAAAATAATAATCTTTACGAGACAATGTTAGATAAAACAACTCAATCATTAGAGAAAATAATTTCCAATACAGAGTCCTTATCTAAAATACAATAGATGGATAAAAAAAAGCTAATAAGAAAAAGCTATTTTCTTAAGAGAAAAAAACTTTACTTTGAAATAAATGAATCATTTTTTAGTCCTCTTCTAAATTTGTTAAAAAGGCAAAGAAACAATAAGAAATTAAACATATCAATTTATTTTCCAAGTTTTTTTGAGGTAAATGTATTAAAGATTTTGAATATTGAATATTTTAAAAAATATAATTTTCTTTTACCAAGAATAGAAGATAAAAATTTAATGAATTTTTATAAATGGAAAAAAAACCAAATTTTATTATTGAACAAATACGGAATACCAGAGCCCAGAAAATCAAAAAAAATTATCCCTAATATTTTTTTAGTTCCATTGTTAGCATTTGATAATAATAAAAATAGATTAGGCTACGGAAAAGGCTTTTATGATAAGTACTTACATAAATTAAAAAAATTACGAAATAAAATTTTGATAGTGGGTATTGCGTTTTCTTTTCAAAAACATCATAACCTGCCGATAAATAAAAAAGATTTTAAATTAGATTATGTAATTACTGAAAAAGGAATGATATGATAAGAATTTTAATACTCGGAGACGTAATGGGTATTGCAGGAAGAAAAGCTCTTAAAAAAAATTTATCAAAAATTATTAACGAAAATAAAATTAATTTTTCTGTTATCAATGGAGAAAATGCTGCAGATGATGGCAAAGGCATTACTAAAGAAATAGCAGAAAATTTTTTTTCAGAGGGTATAGATGTGATTACTTCTGGAAATCATATTTGGGATAAGGAAGAAACCACAGATTATATCGAAAAAGAAAATAGACTTTTGAGACCAGCTAATCTTGCTGAAGGATCTCCGGGCAAAGGTTACGGAATTTATTCTACAAAAGATAAAAGATTTAAATTTGGAGTTATAAATTTAATGGGCAATGTGTTTATGAGGAAAACTGATGATGTTTTTAAATCAGCAAATGAAATTTTGAAAAAAATTATTTTGAGACAGAATGTAGATTTTTCTATCGTAGATTTTCATGGAGAAATAACTAGTGAAAAAATGGCTATGGGACATTTTTTTGATGGATTGACAACTTGTGTTGTCGGTACCCATACTCATGTTCCAACAGCCGACACCAGAATTTTGGAAAAAGGAACTGCTTATCAAACTGACATAGGAATGTGTGGAGATTACAATTCAGTAATTGGTATGAACAAAGAAAATTCTTTAAAAAGATTTCTAAAAGATAAAAATGCTGTGAGCCATTATCCTTCTGATGGAGAGGGAACATTATCAGGTATAATTGTGGAAGCAGATGAAAAAACCGGCTTAGCAAAAAAAGCTTCTAGAATAATAGTTGGAGGTTCTTTAGAGCAGTAGTTATGGCAGGACATTCTCATTGGGCTGGTATAAAACATAAAAAGGGTAGAGCCGATAAAGAGCGATCTAAAGTATTTTCAAAACTTTCGAGAGAAATTACAGTAGCTGCAAAATTAGGAGATAAAGATCCTGATATGAATCCTAGGCTTAGAGCAGCTATTCAGGCTGCTAAGGAGTCAAATATGCCAAAAGATAATATCTCGAGAGCAATAAGCAAATCAGAAATTACTAGTGATAAAAACTATGAAAATTTAAGGTACGAAGGCTTTGGACCATTTAACACTGCGCTTATTATAGAAACTTTGACAGACAACAAAAACAGATCAGCGTCAAGTATAAGAACTTTGCTTCAAAAAAATGGTGGTAGATTAGGGGAGACAGGATCAACTTCACATTTATTTAATAATTGTGGGATTATTCGTATAGAAAAAAATAAAATTAGCGAGGAAGATGCATTTAATATATCAATTAACTCCGGAGCCAAAGATTGTATACAAATCAATAGCTTTCATGAGATAATTACTAAGAAGGAAGATTTTTATAAAATTAAAACTGAACTTGAAAAGAAAGTCGAATCTTTTTCGTATTTTGCTATAGAGTGGAGAGCTTTAAACAATTTAGACTTGAATAAAGAACAAAGTAAAAAAATGATAGAAGTTCTTAATGCTTTAGAGGATTTAGATGATGTGCAAAATATATTTACTAACGCAAAACTAGACATTTAAATAAATGAAAATAATTGGAATAGATCCTGGTTTGAGCGGTGCCATTGCTGTAATGGAAAATAATAAAATTATAGATATTTTTGATATGCCAGTTATGGCCGAGGGGAAAAAAAACAAAAGACAATTAAACAGCGCTCAATTAGTAAATATTATAAAAAAATGTATCGATAGCAATGAAGAGGTCGTCGTTGTAGTAGAGCAAGTCAATGCAATGCCGGGACAAGGTGTAACGAGTATGTTTAATTTTGGTCAAACTTTTGGTGCAATTAAAGGAGTATGCGCTGCACTCGAGTTACCAATTTTTTTTGTAAGACCTTCAAAATGGAAAAAACATTTTGAGTTAATCAATGCTTCAAAGGATTCTAGTAGAACAAAAGCCATAGAAATGTACCCTTCATTATCCAATCATTTAGCCAAAAAAAAAGATGTTAACAAATCAGATGCTATTCTAATTGCAAGATATTTTAATGAGACAAGATTAAAAGATACTAATTAGAAGGAGATTTACATAAAACGCCAAATTCATGACACATTCTAAAAGTAATTATCCTACATGGAACAAGATATTGCATCTCAGATTGTAGGCCTAGGCGGAGCTTCTGATTTCACTTTATGGAGCTTATTTATGAGAGCCGACTTTGTTGTAAAATTTGTCATAATTCTTCTAATAGCAAGTTCAATATTTTCATGGGCTTTAATTTTTGATAAATTTAAATTATTTAAAAATATAAATAAAACTACCGACGATTTTGAAAAAAAATTCTGGAAAGCTAAATCAGCTGAAAGCTTTAATAATAGTTTACCAGGTAACTCAAGAGATCCAGCAACGTTAATTTTTAAAGCCGCAATGAATGAACTAATTAAAACAAAAAGACAATCAGCAGCTATTCAATCAGCTAGAGTTCAGAGAATGTTGGAAATAGCGACTGATTATGAAGTTAAAAAAGTTGAAAAAAATTTTACATTTCTTGCAACAATTGGATCTACAGCTCCATTCATAGGATTATTTGGTACAGTATGGGGGATAATGAATTCTTTTCAATCTATTGCTATTTCAAGAAATACAAGTTTAGCAATTGTAGCCCCTGGTATAGCTGAAGCATTATTTGCTACGGCATTAGGCCTACTAGCCGCTATCCCGGCAGTTGTTGCTTATAATAAATTTAACAGTGACTCTCGTAGATATTTTTCAAAAATAGAAAATTTTTCAAAAAGATTTTTGTCTATAATTTAATCAATAATGTCTTTCAATCTTAATCGCTCAAAAAATGAACCAATGAGTGAGATAAATGTGACACCTTTTGTCGATGTTATGCTTGTCTTGTTAATTATTTTTATGGTAACGGCACCTTTGTTAACTGTTGGAGTTCAAGTAGATTTACCAGAGTCAGCAGCAGACTCTTTACCAGATGACCAAGAGCCACTCACAATAAGCATAAATTCAAAAGGGGAAATATATATTCAAGAACATCAAGTGACGTATCAGAAAATGGTTCCAAAATTACTAGCGATTGCCAAAAATAGGACTGATACAAGAATTTACGTAAGAGGTGATAAAAATATAAATTATGGAAGAGTTTTAGAAGTTATGGGAACTTTATCTGGAGCTGGTTTTTCAAAAGTAGCATTAATTTCAGAGCCTTATAAAAATTAGGATGACATATGGTGAAAAGCTTAATTTATTCATTAACATTTCATTCAATAATGATTTTACTTACTATTTTAAGTTTACCATTTATGCTTAGAGAACCTGTAGATTTACCTCCGATTGTTTCAGTTGAATTAATTCAAATTTCAGACAGAACTAACATACCATACGCTCCTAAAGCGAGAAAAATAATTGAGAAAACAAAAAAGGAAGAGGAAAAAAGAGTAGTTTCAGAACAGGCTCCTCCTGCTGCCAAAGCAAAAGAAAAACCCGATAGAATTCCGTTACCTAATGAGAAAAAAGAAGAGAAGAAAATTGTTAAAAAGAAACAAAATCCAGAAGAGATAAAGCCTGAAATTAGACAATCATCAGAATTCGAAAAAAAAGAAATTATAGACACTAATCAGATCGCAGCTTTAATTGATAAAGCAAAAGAAGTAGAAGCAGTGAAACAAAAAGATTCAAATAAGATCACACAAAGTAATCAAAAAAATTCTTTTGCTTCTGGTCTTACTTTATCTGAGGAGGATGCATTAAGAGCTCAAATATTTGGTTGCTGGAGCGTACCTATTGGAATGTCATACGATCAAAATTTATTGGTTAGGATAAAGCTCAAGTTAAAAAAAGATGGGACTATAATGAAATATGAGATATTAGATCATGAACGTATGAATAGGCCAGGACAGAAATTTTATAAAGTTTTAGCTGAGAGCGCTTTGCGAGCAGTGCGTTTATGTCAACCTTTGAAAGTACCTCCAACAGGATATGATAGATGGAAAGATCTTCAGCTTAATTTTAATCCAACGGAAATGTTAAAAGGTTAATATGAAAAAAATTTTATCTATTTTTATTCTAAATCTATTAATTTTTAATAAATTATATGCGTTGATAGAAGTCGACATTACTCGAGGTAACCTCGATCCACTACCAATCGCAGTTTCTCCTTTACATGTTGATATTAAGTCAGAAGAAATTAAAAATTTAAAAGTTAAGGATCTAGGGGAAAATATTTCTGCAATTATAGAGAAAAATTTTAAAAATACCGGTTTATTCAATCCCCTTAAAAAAGATGCTTTTGTTCAAAAACCTGATATTGCACATTTAAAACCTAGATTTGAAGATTGGAGATTAATCAAAGCTCAAGCACTTGTTACAGGAAAATTATCAATTAGGAATGGAAAGCTAAAAGTTGAATTTAGGTTGTGGGATCTTGCAGCTGCTAAAGAAATGACAGCTCTTGCTTTTACCACAACACCGACTAATTGGAGAAGAGTTGCACATATTATTTCAGATAAAATTTATGAAAGATTAACTGGTGAAGAAGGATATTTTGACACTCGAATTATATATGTTGCAGAAAGTGGACCCAAAAATCAGAGAATAAAAAAATTAGCAATCATGGATCAGGATGGCTTTAATACAAAGTATTTAACTCTTGGAAATGAATTAGTGTTAACTCCAAGATTTAATCCCACTAACCAAATGGTTACTTACATGTCATATTTTAGAAATATGCCAAGAGTTTACTTGTTAGACATTGAAACTGGAACTCAGGAAGTTGTTGGAAACTTCCCAGGGATGACATTTGCTCCTAGATTTTCTCCAGACGGAAAGAAAATCATAATGAGTTTTGCTAAAGATGGTAACTCGGATATATACACAATGGATTTAGAGACAAGAATAGTAGAAAGAATTACAGAGCATTCCTCAATAGATACGTCTCCTTCGTTTTCACCAAATGGAAAATTCATAGCGTTCAATTCTGATAGAAGTGGTTTACAACAAATTTATGTAATGCGAAGTGATGGAAGTAACGTTAAAAGAATAACTTTTGGAAAAGGAATTTATGGTACACCAGTTTGGTCTCCTAGAGGAGATTTGATAGCATTTACAAAAATGCATAAGGGAAGATTTTATATAGGAGTTATGCGTATAGATGGAACAGGAGAAAGATTATTAACTGAAAATTATTATCAAGAGGCCCCCTCTTGGTCACCAAATGGAAGAGTGTTAGTATTTTACAGAGAGACAAAAGCTGGAGAAAAAGGAGAGGGTTTCACTGCTAAATTATGGTCGATAGACATTACAGGTTATAATGAGAGAAGGCTTTTAACTAAAACTGACGCTTCTGACCCATCTTGGTCCTCATTATTATCTAAGTGAGGTTGAATCTTATGTAAAATATACTTGAATAACTTTAAATAATTTGAAATAACCACATTAAACCTAGGGGAAAAAAATGACACTAAATACGAATTTAAAAAATATATTACTAGTAATTTTCACAACTTTTATTCTTAGCGCCTGTTCAACTGCTAAGAAGTCGGGTGATATTGATGGAGATGTTTATACTGGAAAAGAGACAGTTGAATACTTAGCTACTGGTGTTCCAGACAGAGTATTTTTCGCAACTAACAAATCTTCTTTAACAACTGCATCACGAGCTACTTTAAGAAAACAAGCTACTTTCTTAAGAAAGAACAAAAATCTTAATGTAACGATAGAAGGACACGCCGATGAAAGAGGAACAAGAGAATATAACTTGGCGTTGGGTGAGAGAAGAGCTAACGCAGCAAGAGATTACTTGATGACTTATGGGATATCAGGAAAAAGAATTTCTGTAATCAGTTATGGAAAAGAGAAACCTGTAAACCCTAAATCGTCTCCTTTAGCTTGGTCTCAAAATAGAAGATCAGTTACAGTTAAAGTAAATTAATCTAAAATTAGATAATAAAAAGGCCCTTTGAAATGAATTCAAAGGGTCTTTTTTTTGCCATTTTATCAAAATAAAAAAGAAATATGTTCAAATATAAAAATTTTTTTTCGTTATTCTTTTTCATTTGTTTACTATCTAAATTTACTTTTTTGAATGCTGAGGAAGAAGAAATTTATTTAAAATCAATTTCAGATCAAATTCAAGTAATAACTAAAGATTTAAAAACTTTAGAAAAAGCCGTGTATCAAAAATCTGATATCTCTTTAACAACTAATTCATCATCTATTAAATCTGGAAGTTTAAATGAAGATATTTTAACAAAACATTTACTTAAATTAAATGAAATCGAAGATCAATTTAGAGAACTCACTAATAAGTTTGAAGAAGTAAATTTCAAGTTAGATAAGCTATCAACACGAGTAACAAAAATTCAATCAGATACACAGTTAAGGTTTTCAGACTTAGAAACTGGTTCGATCTCCCAATCTGATAAAAAAAATGTTTTACCAGGATCATCAAAGCCACAAGATTTTGGTGCCAACCCAGGCTATCAAATGTCAAATCTTCCTAAACAGCAAACTGTTAATTCTGTAGAAAGTGCTAAAACTGTAATTACTGAAGAACCCGAAAAAAAGGAGTCCCTATTACCTGACAAGTCGCCAAAAGATCAATATGAATTTGCAGTTAGTTTCATGAAGATCGGAGATTATGAGACTGCAGAATTTGCATTAAGAGAATTTATTGACAAAAATAAAGATCATGAATTGGCTGGAAGCGCCCAGTATTGGTACGGTGAAACATTTAGAATAAGACAACTTTACTCTGATGCTGCCACAGCATATTTAGATGGCTATCAAAACTACCCAAAAAGTAAAAAAGCACCTGATAATCTTTTAAAGTTAGGTATCACCATGGTCCAGCTTGGAGAAAAGGATCAAGGGTGTAAAATGATATTAGGTTTAAAAAAAGAATACCCAAAAGCAAGCAAGTCTGTGTTACAAAAAGCTCAATATGAGCAAAAAAAATTCAAATGTA
>MDTG01151468.1_pt1 | contig 15431 bp, 15 predicted proteins | sample 811421 | NCBI WGS metagenome assembly MDTG01 (sample SAMN05326645, study PRJNA326480) | marine metagenome | isolation source: seawater | place: Pacific Ocean: South East | collected 2011
ACGTTGATAGGCTGGATGTGGAAGTGCGGTAACGCATGTAGCTGACCAGTACTAATAGCTCAATTGGCTTGATTTATGCACTGAAAAAAATTTTTATTAAAATTATTTTAAGATATTAACGAAATTTTTATTGTAAAATTTATATACCGTTTCGATAATAACTGAAAAAATTAAAGTAGATAATATTGAATATCCAAAAAATGGTAGAGCAAGTATATAACAACTTAATATTCCGTTAAAATTATATCCATAAGAGCCGTTCAACCAAACACCGAAATTACTTAACACGAAAAATATAATGGCACCAAGTAAAGCCCCTGAAATTCTAAACATAATTGATTTATTAAAATGTTTAGAAATCAAACCGATTAAAATAATACTTCCAGAAGTAAAAATCATAGTCGAGTGTAATCCTATAATTAGATCAGTAAAAAGTAACGCAAAGACAACCGCAGGAATATATCTAATACCAAATACTGCTGGAATATAAAAGCTTAAAGCTAAAAGACTAGTAAAATTCGGAGGATGAGGAATAAATCTACTAGCAGAGATTGCTATTAAAACACCAATAGCTATTTTTAAGTAATTCATTTTACTAGAATATCATCCAAAAATTTCAAAACAAGTTTCTAATATTTATAATTAAATCCAATAGTTAAATACCGTTTTTCTTGATTGTAACCATGTGGTCTTTGATAAGTTTCATTAAATAAATTGTCTATTTTAATGTGTCCAAAAATATTATTAAATTTCTTAGTAAACTTTAAGTTTACTATGTCTGTACTATCCATCTCTATAGTACTAAAATTAGAACTATGAGTGTCAAAATGTTTACCATAATGTTTATAATTTAAACTTAAATTAAATTCGTTTGCATCATTTTTAAAAAATGTTCTATTAAAGTTAAAACCATAACTTTTTTCTGGCCTTCGTAATTGATCCGATCCATTTTCTTTTTTTGATGAAAGGAATGTTGAAAAAAAACTATATCTAGTGTTTAAGGTTTTGTACTCTATAATGTTTTCGACACCACTTTGATTTAAATCTATATCATCAGTGTCATTAATATATTTTCCGCTAACATACTCAATATTATTGTTAATATTTGATCTAAACAAATTTGTTAATAATTTAAAATTATTGTTTGGTTGAAAAGTTAAACTAAATTCATTAGTTAAGCTCTTTTCTGGTTCTAAATCTTTATTTCCTGAAAAACCAAAGTTATCTGTCCCATATAGTTCGTATAAACTTGGATTTCTTAAACCAGTCATTCTTGCCATACCAATTGTAAATTTCTCAAATTCTTTATTTAAACTAAGTTTATAGGAAGAATTATTTCCAGACTGTTTATGATCATCATTCCTAGAAAAAAAAGATAAAAAAGTATTTCTAAAAAATTCAAAACCAAAATTACCAAAAACAGCAAAGTTATCTACATTACCTTTAGTTGAAGCTTGATATGATCCTCTATTATCAAACTTACCCCACTCATATTTATAATCTGCTCCGAAACCATATGAAAATTTTTGATTTAATTTAAAAGAGTAATCATATTTTGAACCTACGACGTTACTATAATAATTATCTAAAGTACCTTTTTCATCATATTCTCTATCATATTTTGTATAATATAAAACAATATCAGCATTACTATTTGATTTAAAATTATTTAATCCAGATTGCAATGTCATCATTCTGTTATCACCTTTATATCCTGTTTGATTAGTTGATGAACCATCGTAATCAGCTAAAGTTTGTCTTAAATAAATTGTATTAAAAAACTTTGTCCCTGTTGAAATAAATTTCTCGTGATTTATATTAGATGTGTAGTTTTGAACTTTATCTTTATCTTCTTCTGTTCCTTGTCTTGCACTTATATTTTCTTTTTTAACAACTCCTAATTTGAAATTGAAAGTAGAATCATCATTAAAGAAAGTGTTATTAGATAATAAACTATAATTTTTATCTTTATCACCAGAGATATTAAATTTATTGACATAGTCTCCACTTAAAATAATATTGATTGCACCTCCAATAGCGCTCGTTCCAAAGTGGGTCCCACTAGAACCAGGATAAACTTCTATTTGTTCTATAGTTTGAATAAATTCAACACCAAAATCGTGTAAACCTTGAGTAGTTGATTGATCATTAATAGGAATACCATTTATCATTACAAGTGTATGATTTGAATTAGTACCTCTTAAAAAAACAGAGGTTTGTTGACCTGATGGGCCTGATTGGGTTAGATTAATACCAGGAACTGTTTTTAACACATCAACTACATCTACTGCACCAATTTCATTGATTCTTTCTTTTGTTATAATGTATTTATTTACAAATCTTTCATTTAAATTAGATGAGTTAGTTAATCTTTTTTCTATTTTAATACATGGAGTAGAACTATTTGCCCATGAGCAATTTAAATATTTTTCTGCTTCATCAGAATAAACAAATTGCTGATATGTGATTATTAAAATTATATATATGACCAGCCTAAGCATAATTTCCTCTTCTTTTATGCCTCTGCCAATTTTTCATTGCAGAACTAGACTTTTCCTGGTCATCATTCAACAGTGGACTTTACTGGGTGGCGCTCCGACTTTACGGTTGCAGGTACAGCCAGTGAATTTCACACTGATTCCCCACCATGCATTTCAGTAATCAGATTGTAGTATTATTTTTTTTAATGATTGTCAAACTAACAATAAGGTTATCTTCCTTTTCTCAGTTCTAAGCTTTCGTCTGTATCAGGTATTTTAACAATTTTTCTTAGAGTCACTTCTGGTAGTTCAACTTTATTAAAATCTTTAAAGCTCCATTTTAAGCTCCATATTATGTGTTCAAAAATAAGTTTAAAAAACCATTTGAGGTTTTTTGTTTCATGATAAGCAATCAGTACACATAGGAATGGGTAGGTAAACTTGTTCCATGGAAGCAATAATCTTAAACCTTCAATAGCTCTAACTCTTGCCCCAAAATTGAAGTAATTTGCACCATCATTCCCTGGATTAATTTTATACAAATATTTTTCTAACTCTTTGTTAAATGATGAATTTAAATTTACTTTAAAAATTTTATTGACTAGCACTGTAATTATTCCTTTGACTATCGTTAGCTTAGAAATTTTTAACTTAAGGTTTTCTTGAGCATGTTTTCTCCATAAAATCCATTTTATTTTGTGTCTCCAAGAGTATACTTTTAATAATGGTTGTTTCGTGTAATTAATAAAATGATCGATTTCATATGCGTCTTTATCGCTTATATTTATTAGATAAGCCTCCTCATCGTCTATGTTTTCCCCAATAAATCCATTTTCTCTAGCATATTCATATAAGGGTGTTCCGGGTAAGGCTTGTGCATAGTTTATACTAGTTATAAAGTCATATTGTTTTTTAAAGCTATCTGGATAATATTTCATGACAATTTTCATGAAATCTATAGTTTCATCAATCGTTTTATCGGTTTCTCCTGGCATCCCTATAACCAGTTGTACAACTGTAGGCAAGCCCGCATCATAAGATACTTTGAGAGCTTTTATATTTTGATCTCTTGTAATTTTTTTTTCCATTACTTTTAACATAGTAGTGCTTCCAGACTCTATGCCGTAAAGAACATGATCACACCCATTATCTTTCCAAAATTTTAACATTTCGTAATCTACTGTATGGGCTCTTACTCCAGCTGCACCCCATTTAAACCCGAGATCACCTAGTTTTTTTACTAATTCAAGGGTTTCTTTTTTATAGGACCCAAAGTTTTCATCTCCAATGCTTATAAATCCAACGTTATATTTTTTTTTTAAATCTAAAATATGATTGATTATTCTATCTGTAGAACCAACTCTATATCCTTTTTCCCATCGATGGCAAAAAGTACACCTGGCAACGCAGCCTTTAGCCACAACTACAACTGCTGTTTTTAATTTCTTTTCTTGACCAGGGTTATAATTTTTAGATCCACTTTCGTTAATATAGTGGTTAATTGACTTATCGTCTTCTAAAATTGAGTAATCAGGAATTAGAAGTTGATCAGCAGATAAAGGTTTATCATAGCCTGTAAATTTCAGATTCCCTTTTGTGTCTAAATATGTAATACCTTTAATTTTACTTAGCTGTTCATCTGATGTTTTTTTTTGTTCAAGACTTCTAATTAAATTTTTAACAATTAATTCTCCATCTCCTACCACACAATACTGAACTTCTGTTTTCCTCAATAAAACGTTAGAGCTTGCTGCCATCCCGCCACCTAGAAAAATAATAGTATCTGGATTAGAGTTCCTAATAAGTTTTGAAATATATTTTGTATATGCATAAGCGGTAGAAACTACAGCACTTATCCCAACAGCATCAAATTTATTATTGTTAAAATAATCTAAATTTTGTTGATGAGTAGGCCTATGGAAATCTATATTATAAAAATGTACATCATGTCCATCATTCCTGAGAGATTGTATAATTGCCATTGATCCCAGAGGAGGCCAATTTGTTGGCACAGGTCTAATCGGGGTTGTTAGAATACAAATTTTCATTATTGAATTTATAGTTTATTTTTTTTTATTGAAAAGATAAATAAAAGCACCATTTAACTTAGTATAAATAATTAATTTTCAATTGTCTTTTCGGAATAAATTTATACACCATTTTTATGGAATCCTAAGCTTTATAATCAATATATAAATCGAAGAATGGTTTTCCAAAGATCGGTATGTGGCAATTCATACCTAAAGATTTTTATAATTTTTTTTTGTAACATCTTAAAAAAAATCTAATTTTTTTTTAACATATTAAAAATATAATTTTTAAATGAAAAATTATTCTATCGTTATAATCCTAGATAAAGATTTAATCATATCATAACCATCCCAATCAAAACTTATGTTAAGTGATTTACCTATAGGAACTATTCTATCTATACCCTCAATTGATGTATTGGCTAATAAAGATTTAAAGTTTCTTTTGCTTACTCCAAGATAGCTAACTGTTTGACATTTTTTATTAACATATTTTTTAATTTGACCTAAATTTGAAATTTTTTTTTGGAAAAAAATCCCATTAATCCCTCTTATATTATCTAATTCTTTTGAGTCAAAATTTTCAGCAACATAAACATTGTTCTTAAATTTTTTAATATTTTTTATTTTCAATTGAGAAATTTTCTGCAAAGCAAAGTCAAATTTTTCTAATATTGGCTTATATTCAAAATATTCGTTCTTTTCTATCAGTAAACTTAGAGTATTCCAAAAATTTTCTATTAAATTATTATTTTTTCCTAACCAAAAAACAATGTGTGGTGAGTTACAGGCATTTTGATTAAGTGTATAAGAATCATAAAAAAATTTATTTACAATTTTAAAAAATTCTCCTTTTTTTTTATTTTTTAAATAATTTAAATTAATTATTGAAAAAGAATATCGATCTGGAAAAGTAACGTCATAAGTTTTAGGCTCGATAAAAGACTCTCTAATTTTGTTTATTGTATGATCGCCACCCCAAATAACTCTAATATCACAAATACATGAATAATAATCGTTTATTATTTTTTCGTTATTATATTTTATAAACGAGTTGGTATTTCTGAAAACTTTATATTTTTTTTTGGAAAAAACTTTTTTGATAGCGCTGAGCACTACAGCTTCTTCTTTATAATTCTTATTTGAGATTTTTACAATATTTGAGTTCCCAGCTAAAAAGCTAAATATAAATGAATAAACAAAATTCAAAGGCATATTAGAGGGACAAATATGAAACACCAAGCCTCTTCCAAATCTTAATTTCTCTTTTTTATATTTAATGATTAATTTTTTTATCCTTTTTTTTGATAGCCATGTCATTAAAAAAAAAATTTGAATAAATTTTTTAGCATCCGGATTTTTTGAAAGCTCATCTACAAAGTCTGAGATAAAATCAATTCTTTTTTTACTTAAAATATTATCGTTTATTTTTTTTATTTTTTTTGATCCTATGAGGAAATTTATATTTTTAAAATTCATAATATTAATACTTTATGTTCCCACAACCTCTGATTTCTACATTCTTTACCCTTCCATTAATCTCAAAATATTTTCCTTTTTTCCCACAATAACAATCATCTTCACCGCTAATAACACCCAAATCTTCAGTTAAGATGCTGTGACCAGGATAACTTTTTGGAAGAATAGATAACAACTGTACAATACCTGATCTATTTTTTTCACAAACAGAAAAGTTTTTATCTCTTATTATAATGTCTGAAAATTCAGAAGTAATAAATCTATTACAATTTTCACATTCGAAGAAAATTGATCCTATTTGCTCCACGAGACCATAATAATTGATTATTTTTTTTAATTTAAATTTATTTTTTAATTTGGAAACAAATTCTTTATTAGAAATCTTCTTTTTTTCTAACTTTTTCCATCCCCCTCCGTGTAACAAATATGCATTAGACCAGTCATATTTTTTTTTGATTTGCATACTCAATATTTTAAAAACCAGAAAAGTAAATCCAAAAATTATAAATTCTTTTCCTGAGTTATTTTTCATGAAACTATTAAGTTTAGAGTAATCTAAGTCTAAATTTTTATTTAAAACAAAGGTCGTACTTGATGCAATCATTCCGAAACCTGTTATTGCAGCTTTTCGCGCAGAAATATTTTCATCATTTTTTAATATACTTTCATTATCGATTACAAGCATAGGTAATCTTTTCTTTCCAAACTGATTAATTACAAGCTTATTTAAGACTTTTCTTTGCTCAATAGAATTGTTTATATCAAGATTTATTTTAGACCTAATTTGAGAGGAAGTTCCAGAAGAAACAACAGTTTTAATAATATTTTTTTTTTTTTGTGCTAATTAATTCTATGTTTTTAAAAATACTTACTGGTAAGAATGGTAAATCTTCTACATTTTTTATATTTTTCTTTTGAAAAAAAACATTAGAAACATTTGAAAAAAAATTACAATTTTTTTTGTGTAAATTATTTAATTTAATCATTTTTTTTAAAAAAATATTATTCATAGTTTTTTTCAGGGAAAAACACTTTAACTTTAGAAATATATTAATACTCATCTAGCTATCCTTTTTAATTCAAGATAATTTACCTTATTATTTGATAAAAGTGGAATTTTGTTAATAACAATAAATCGAAGCATGCTTTTTGATAAACCATAATCTTTAGTGATCAAATTTCTAATATGGCTTAAATTTTTTAATTTATTTTTTTTAATAAATATAAATAATTTCATACCTTTTATTATTGCTTTAATTTCAAATTTATTGAAATTTTCTTCTAATTTATCCAAATTAATTCTTATACTATAAATCTTTTCTTCCCGAGACTTTCTACCAACAATATAAAGATTATTTTTTTTTAAGTAACCCAAATCACTTGTATTTAATTTTAAAAGAGATTTACAGTTTCTGTAATCATTAATACTTTCAAAGTAACCACAAAAAACATTGGGACCATAGTAAATTATTTCTCCAATTCCATTAAAATTTGCTTTATTAATAAAAATTCTACCACCTGGTATGGCCTTTCCAACACTCCCTGGATATTTTAGAATATTTTGATTTTTAATATATGATATCCTGGGTGATGCTTCTGTTTGTCCATACATAATATAAAAATTTTTTTTTAATTTTAAAATATATTTTGTTATTTTATTGGCTAAATTAATATCAAGTTTACCACCCGCTTGTGTTAAAAATTTAATTGAGTTAATTGCAATTCTTTTCAATCCAATTTTTTTTAAAATCTCATATTGAAAAGGAACTAAAGATAAATTTGTAACTTTAAATTTTTCTAAATTTCGCCAAAATGTTGGGTCAAAAAAATTTCGATTCGTAACTAAAATTTTTCCTCCTGAAAAAAAATGAGAATTTATTACTGAAATCCCATAAGAATAATAAAAAGGTAAAATAGTTACAGACATATCTTTACTTCTTAGTTTTGTGTATTTTATAATTGCATTAGAGTTAAAAATTATATTTTTAAATGAGAGTTTTACGAACTTAGAAGATCCTGAAGAACCCGAAGTGGGCAAAATTAAAAATAATTCTTTATTTGGAAAAACATTTTTTTTATTGATCTCCATCATGCAGAAATTAGCAGTTTCATATTTTTTTTTACTAAGAAAAAATTTTGAAGAAATTTTTTTATTTAAAAAAATGTAATTTGGTTTGAACTTTTGAATTAGTTTATCCAAAGAAGACCTACTTAATGAATTATTTAAAATTACTACTGTTTGTTTAAGTAAAAATAAACACAAATACTCAGAAATTAACTCTATATTATTCTCAGCTAATAAAAAAACTACTTTTTTTTCTTTAAAAAATTTTTCAATTTTTTTTTTTCGCAAAATTAAAGAATTGTAATTGATTAATGTATTGTGTTCATCAACAAGTGCAAAATTTTTACAATTATTTTTCATTAAATTTTAAGATTGAACTTTAAATATATTTTTTAATTTATATATATATAAGTTGGATTATATAATATAAATTAAAAAATAAATGTTACAAAACATATTCTTATTTAGTTGTGGTAAATTTTGTCTTGAACTTTTGGATATGTTTGAAGAATTAACTAATAAAAACAAATTCAAAATTATTGCCGTTATCGATAAAGAAAGAAAAAATAAATCAAAATTGGAGTCTATGATTGGTTACGAGGTACCATTCTACAATAATTTAAATTCTAAAATTTACAAAAAATTAAAAAAATTAAAAGCAAAACCTATAATTACAAATGGAAACCCTAAAATAAGAAATAAAATATTTAAAAAAGAAAAAAAAAATTTCTCTTTTTTAACTTTAATTCATCACAACGCCAATATATCAAAATTATCCCATATTAAAAAGGGCGCTATAGTATGTAATTATGTTTATGTAGGAACAAATACCGTTATTAAAGAGAATGTTTTGATAAATGTGGCTTCAGTAATTGGACATGATGTTATCATCCTAGATTCTAGTGTTTTATCACCCAAAAGTAATATTAATGGCAATTGTTTTATTGGAAAATCATCTCTGGTTGGAAGCTCAAGTGTCATTATGTCTAATGTTAAACTTGGAAATGATTGTAAACTTGCACCTTTATCTGTTTTATACAAATCTACAGGAAATAATTTAATTCTAAAGGGTAACCCTGCGATAGAAATTATAAAAAATAATGAAAGATAATATTCAAATAGCGGAAATAATTTTTAGAAAACATTTAAATTTAAAAAAAAATTACAAAATTCAGAAACTTAAGTATGGCCAACAACAATGGGATTCCATCATACATATGGCTATTATTGCTGAACTAGAAAAAAAAATGAAAACTACTTTTGACATAGATGACGTTATATCAATGAATAGTTTTGAAAAAGTTATAAAAATTTTAAAAAAATACAATAAAAAAAATGCTTAAAAATAAATGGGCAATTATTACAGGTTCTACAGGAGGAATTGGATCTAAAATTTCAGAAACACTTTATTTAAATAAAGCAAATATAGTTATTTTGGGAAGAAGTGACAAAAAGCTTAAATCCCTAAAAGAAAAATTAATTAAAAAAAAAATCGGAAAAATAATACTTTACAAAATAGACCTGTCTTCAGAAGAGGAAATAAAAAAATTTGCCATTTTTATAAAAAGTAAAATTAAAAAAATTGATATTCTTGTTAACAATGCTGGAGTTTTGCTTGACAATTATCTTGGAATGATTTCAAAAAAAATTATAAATAACACTACAGATGTAAATCTTTTATCAGCAATTTATTTAGTTCAATATTTAAAAAATATAATGGGAAGAGGATCATCAATAATTAATATATCATCAATTATGGGTATTAAAGGAAATGTTGGTCAATCAATTTATTCAGCATCAAAAGCTGGATTAATTGGGTTTACTTATTCTGCTGCAAAAGAGCTTGGAAATGTTGGCATCAGAGTAAATGCAGTTGCCCCTGGTTTGATTAAAACAAGAATGATTAAAGCAATACCGATAGGCAAAAAGGAAGAGTTGTTAAAAAATATCTATTTGAAAAGAATTGGTTATCCCCAAGATGTTGCAAACCTGGTATTGTTTTTATCTTCGGATCTCTCAACGTATATTTCAGGTCAAACCATAGGTATTGATGGATGTATGACAATTTAAAAATTAATATAAATATTTTTTTAAAATTGTAGTATCAGCATGAATTAATTTTTTTACTTTTTTATTCAAAATTTTTTTATAAAAAATTGGTAAAATTCCTGTTCCAGGTCTTTTATAACTTATGTCTTGTATTTTTATTTTCGAACCAACTTTAAGCCTTTTATTTGAAACTATACTTTTCCTTGCTACTTTTTGTATTTTTAATTCCTCTTTGCTTATAGGTTTTAATTTGCTACCAAGCATTTTTTCTACAGTTCTAATTTTTTTAACTAAGTCTCTAAATTGAGAAATACTTAAGGACATTTTATGATCTGGGCCAGGTAGATTTTTGTTTAAAGTTACATGTTTTTCAATTATTGTAGCTCCAAGACCCACAGCAATAGCTGAAGTTAAATTATCAACAGTGTGATCCGAAAACCCAATTTCACATTTAAACCTTTTTTTCATTTCTAATATTGATAATAAATTAACTTTGTCAATTTTTGTTGGATAATTTGAAATACAGTGGAGTAGTTTTATATTTTTTTTTGAAATATTTTTCAAAAATCGTAAGGACTTATTTATTTCTTTATAAGTTGCCATTCCTGTTGATAAAATAATTTTTAAATTTTTTTTTGATTTATTTAAAAATTTCAATAAATCAATTGAAAAAATTTCTCCAGATGGTATTTTAATTTTTTTAATTTTAATTTCGTTTATTAAAAACTTTAAACTTCCTAAATCAAAAGGTGAACACAAGTAATCAATTTTTTTTTTTTTACAATATTTTGAAATTTGCAAATGTTCTTTTCTTGATAATTGTCTATTTTTATCTTCTAAAATTAAATTCTGATTAGCTTTATAACCTTTTGATTTTTTATGATAATCAGCAAGAAATGCCTCTTTTGAAAAGACTTGAGAAGAGTCTGCAAGTTGAAACTTAACTGCATTGACATCTAGTTTTGAAATTACATCAACGTACTTTTTGGCTAACTTATATGAACCGTTATGATTTGCTCCAACTTCAGCAATTATGTAAGTTTTTTTTTTTAATTTCACTTGAGTAAAATTACAATTATTTTTTTAATAATCTATTTATTTTTTCTAAATTTAAATACTATTTTTAATCAAAACCTAAATTTTATTATCAATAAACAAGTCGTAGGATGGACTGTCAAAGATTAGTCTATAGCAATTCATACCCCAATATCTTAATATTCTTTTAAAGAAATAACCTTGTAGTCTAGCTTTTGTTATATTTTCATTATTTCTTTTTATAAATTTGCTTGTAAAAAGTTTATAAAACGACCTTTTTCAAAAAAATTATTGATAATTTAAATCTAGGAACGAATAAGCTTTAATTTATTTTTGCAATTTTTAAAATAAATTTCCTTTGATATTTGAATTAATTTGTAGTTTTTATAACTAATAATTTGATATTGTAAGTTTTAGGGAAACAAAATAATCAATAATTTAAGTTCATAATTGCAAAATAAATGAAAAATATACTAGTAACAGGAGGAGCGGGGTATGTTGGTTCAGGGTTATTACAAGAACTGTTATCAAAAAATTATAAAGTAACATGTGTCGATAATTTAAAGTTTGGTGGAGAGTCTTTATTAAACATTTGGCATGAAAAAAATTTTACTTTTATTAATTGTGATATTAACAACCATGAAAAATTAGATAAAATACTTTTAAAAAATAGCTTTTATGCAGTTATACATTTGGCTGCAATTGTTGGTGATCCTGCATGTAAATTATATTCAGATCTTGCAATCAAAACTAATTGGGATAGTAGCAAACACTTAATAGACAAATCACAAAGCACAGGTGTGTCAAAATTTATTTTTGCTTCGACATGCAGTAATTATGGAAAAATGAATGATCCAAAAGCGTTTGTAGATGAGAATTCCAAATTAGCCCCAATTTCTCTTTATGCAGAGTTAAAAGTAAAATTTGAAAATTATTTGCTTAAAGAAATGAAAAGACGCGATGGATTTTCTCCGACATCTTTACGTTTTTCAACTGTTTATGGACTTTCGCCTAGAATGAGATTTGATCTTACTGTAAATGAATTTACTAAAGAGTTAGCCTTAGGAAAAGAACTTGTAATTTTTGGCAAACAATTTTGGCGACCTTATTGTCATGTAAAAGATTTTGCAAATGCATTTATTACAGTTTTAGAAGCACCTGAGAATAAAGTTGCATTCAATGTTTTTAATGTTGGTGACACAAAAGAAAACTATACTAAAGAAATGATTGTTGAAGAAATAAAAAAAATAATTTCTAATCCAAAAATAAAATATATTTATAAAAATGAAGATCCAAGAGATTACAGAGTAAATTGTGATAAAATTCAAAAAGAATTAGGTTTTAAAATTAGTATGACTGTTCCACTAGGTATTAAAGAAATTAAAAATGTAATTCAGCAAAAGTTGATTCAGTATCCCGAAAGTCAAAAATATTATAATATTCCCCATGAAGAAGATTAAATCTCAAACAAATTCAGAAATAATAAGTTTTATAAAATCAATATATCAAAATCAAAAATATATCGCCTTACATGAACCAAGATTTACAGGTAATGAGAAAAAATATTTAAAGGAATGCGTTGATTCTTCGTTTGTTTCAACGGTCGGAAAGTTTGTCCAGATTGTTGAAAATAAAATTACTAATTACACTGGTGCAAAATATGCAATAGCAACCAGCAATGGTACTTCGGCTCTTCATATTGCTCTATTATTGGCTGAGGTTGGCAGTGAGAATGAGGTAATAACTCAACCTCTAACATTTGTTGCAACTTGTAATGCCATAAGATACTGCAATGCTAATCCTATTTTTCTAGACGTTGATAAAGATACAATGGGTTTATCACCAAAGGCTCTAAAAATTTTTTTAAGAAAAAATACAAAAATTAAAAACAAAAAATGTATTAACCTTAATACAAAAAAAGTTATTAAAGCATGTGTACCTATGCATACCTACGGCCATCCCTGCAAAATAGATGAAATTAAAGAAATATGTGACGAACATCATATAACTTTAATAGAAGATTCTGCTGAAAGTCTGGGTAGTTTTTACAAAGGAAGACATACAGGAACTTTTGGTGAATTGGGCACAATTAGTTTTAATGGAAATAAAGTGATTACTGCTGGAGGTGGAGGCTGTATAATTACTAATAAAAAGTTTCTTGCTGAGAAAGCAAAACACTTAACAACTACAGCAAAAATTCAACATAAATGGAATTATGATCATGACATGATAGGTTATAATTATCGTATGCCTAATCTAAATGCCGCTTTATTAGTCGCCCAATTAGAAAAGTTAAATGAATATCTAAAAAACAAAAGATTTATTGCTCAAAAGTACGAAAATTTTTTTCAGAACCTAGATATCAAATTTTTTAAAGAACCTCAAAATAGTAAATCTAATTACTGGTTAAATTCTATAATTTTTACAAATAAAAATAAAAAAGATAAATTTTTAAAAGATAGTAATTTAAATGGTGTGGTTACTAGACCAGTTTGGATTTTAATGAATAAATTACCTATGTTTAAATATCATCAAAAAGGAAATTTAATTAATTCAGAATGGCTTTTTGAAAGAGTAGTTAATTTGCCAAGTTCAGTACAGCTCTAAATTAAATTTTATAGTAAAAATTTTATCAGTCTAAAATTTAAGATCTTAAATTTAGCTGAGTGTTAATAAAATAATACATGTAATAAAACATAAAAAATTTATTAAGTTCTTGTATGTTTTTTCCTTAATATATGATGCAAAATAGTTTCCAATAAAAGTACCTAATAAAATCAGAATGAATAAAAGATAAATATTTTCAAGATAGGGTTTCTGTTCAAATATAATCAAAAACATTATGTACTGAAAAGAGGCTAAAAAGAAGTAAAAATAAGTAATATTGAAACGAGATTGATTTTTATTTTTTAAATAAAGTAAAAATAAAGATAGCAACGACCCTCCAGAATTACTTAAGCCATGAATTATTCCGATAAGAAACAAAAAAAAAGCTCTGATTTTATTATTAATTTCATTAAAAAATTTTTTGGAATTGACCAATAAGATTGAACTAAAAATAACTAAAGATACTAAATAGTTAAAATTAATTAAATCTTTAAATTGTTTTAAAAAAAATAATCCAACGAAAATAGATGGGATACAAATAGTAAAAAATTTTTTTTTAGTATCTCTATCTAACTTTAATTCTAACCTTTCCTTATTGAATTTAAAAATTATTAAGTTTATCAAGCTTGTTACTATAGATATTGGAAGAAGTATGTTGAGAATTAAAATAATATCAATTTTAAATATTAGCAGTAAAGGCGTACCAATTAATAATATTCCAACTCCCGCAATACTCTGCAAAATAATTAAAAAAAAAATTAAGAAATAAATTAAACTCGCTTCGTACATTTGTGTGGATTAGTACTATACTTTTAAATGATTTCAACTATAAACAAATATTACATGAAAAGAAGTAAGCTACCAAAAATAATTTGGTTCACTGGCCTTTCTGGTTCTGGAAAAACCACTTTGTCAAAAAAACTAAACAAAAGACTATTAAGCAAAAAATTTAAAGTAAAAATTGTTGACGGTGACAAATTCAGAAAAAAAAACAAAACTAAAGAAAACTTTTCAAAAAAAAATATTAAAGAAAACAATTTGTCGATTATAAGATATATAGATAAAATTAAATCTAATTTTGATTTTATTTTAGTAGCTGTTATTTCACCACTTTTAATCACAAGAAAAATTGCAAAAAAGAAATTTAAAAAACAATATTATGAAATATACGTTAAATGTAATTTAAATATATTATTAAAGCGAGATACCAAAGGTCTGTATAAACTTGCAAAAAAATTAAGAATAAAAAATCTTATCGGATATAAATCTAAAATAAAATATGAAAAGTCAAATTATAAAAAAATTGTTGTTGATACTGGGAAATTGACTATTAACGAATCATTAAAAAAAATTTATACGAAAATAATTTGAAAATTTATGAAAAATATTAAATTTATTTGGAATAAAAAATGTGCAATTTACATTGGGAGATTCCAACCTTTTCATGAAGGTCATAAAAAAATTGTTGAAAAAGCAATAAAAAAATATGGTCAGGTAGCTATTTTAGTCATGAATAGTTTTGGGGTAGATAAGAAAAATCCATATAATTATTCTCAAGTTACAAGAAAAATTAGAAAAAATTTAAAAGAATATAAAAACTGTTATGTTATAATTAAAATTCCCCCAATATTTAGCGCTATCTATGGTCGAAAAGTTGGATATAAGTTCGAAAAAATCAAATTATCT
>MDTG01416289.1_pt1 | contig 15431 bp, 15 predicted proteins | sample 811421 | NCBI WGS metagenome assembly MDTG01 (sample SAMN05326645, study PRJNA326480) | marine metagenome | isolation source: seawater | place: Pacific Ocean: South East | collected 2011
CTTTTAAATACTTTTCTTAATATTAATTAAGAAAACCTTTTCTTTGAGATCCTTGGATCTCGAGAATAAGAGATTCTTGTTTAATTTATTCATAACCGATCCCAGTAAATGACATTGTCTCCTTTAAGAGATTTATTATAAGTAATAATAATGTCTGCCTCTTGCATCATACTTTCGACTGATGGAGTGGTTGCATAACTATTTAGCTTAATATCCTTCTTCTGATCTTCGTTCAAAATGATTATTTTTTTATTTTTAACCAAAGAAAGAATATCTATTATCGGAGAGTTTTTAAAATCTCCAGTCTGTGGCTTAAATTCTAAGCCTACAAACCCTATAATATTTTGAGAGAGAGAATTTATTTTTTCTGCCCAAATTATTTTATGGTGTTCATTAATTTCGAGTAATCTTGAAAAAAGATTATCTTTATCAAAGGTCGCCATAGACAAAGCAAAGGTATCCTTTGGAAGACAAGGACCGCCAAAAGGCAGTCCTGGTTTTAAATATGCATCAGAAATATTTAATTGTTCGTCCTTCACAAACATTTTCATAACTTTAGAGGAGTCTATTTTATCTCCCCACGATAAGTTATTTATTTCATTTGCAAAGCAGACCTTTAAAGCATGAAAACTATTACAAGCTAGCTTAAGAGTAACAGCTTCAGGAGCAGAGCAATAATCAACTTTATCTGTATTTTTTTTAATAAGCTTTAGTAAAAAATTATCATCATTAATTTCTGTCGATCCGATTACCGTAAGGGAAGGTTGATTAAAATCTATCCAACATTTCCCCTCTCTTAAAAACTCTGGAAAAAAAACAATTGTATTTGAATATTTTTTGGATAATTCGTTTAACAAATATGGGTCATCAATTGTAGACCTTATCCAAATTACAACATCATGACTAAGATCAGCAATTTGATCTAGTACTGATTTTACTATGGATAAGTCCAGTCCTGATTCAGATGCTTCAGTTGGCACTGCGATAATAATATCTGTGCATTTAGACAGATCAGAAATATCGGCCGTCAAATTCAGATTTTTGAAATTTTCTTGATAGTATCTATTCATCTCATTATCACTTATATGTAGTTTCCCATCTTTCAAGTTATCAATAAGTTTTAAAGAGACATCGTATCCAATAGTCTTGCTTGAGTACTGCGTAAATCCTAATAAGCTTGTAAAACCAACATAGCCTAATCCAACAACTCCAAGCATAAACTAACCTATTAGAAACTTTAAAATTTTGTAAACGTAAATATCCTGAGACATCAAATTTATAAAATATTTTTTATCTCCAACATTCATCTTCTCTTTAAATAAATTCCACATGTTTCCGACTCCTTTATCTGTTTCCGTTATTTTAATTGTCTCGAAATTTTTTGAGTGAATATTTTTGAAGTCAGAAATAGCCAATGAAGCCCCTTTAGTAGAAATAGAAACAAATTCTTTTTCAAATATTGCGCTAGATTTAGTTACATATTCAATCTGTGAAGTTGCCCCTGATTTATGTCTCATAACAAGAAGTACATTTTCACTGAATTGTTTATACTCTGACTCATCGAAATCAAAAAAACTGATCTCTTCTATTTCACCAAGCAAATCAATCGCGAGGTCTAAGTGATGGACCATCTCTCCAATTACCCTGCCTCCTTCAAAATAAATATTGTCTTGATGAGATTTGTTTTCAACGTTAAAAGCTAATTTCATATATAAATCTGATTTTACAGAAGTATCGTTCACGAAGGTCTTGGCTAATGCAACAAAATCGGAATATCTTCTAGACATAAGACCTATTATCAAATTTGACTCAATCAAGCTTAAATATTCAGAGATTTCGGCTAAGTTACTTACAACAGGCTTATCAACAAAAATTGCTCCGTAACCAAGACAATTTTTTATACACTGCAAGTGTTCTCCATGAGGAGTTGAAATTATTATCGATTGGGAGTTATTACCAATGCGAGGTTGATCTGTTTTTGGCGTATGTGTAAAAATATTTTTTATATTTACTTTTAAATTTTTTAACGCCGGCAAGTGTGAGTCTTTGAAATAATTAGAATTCCCATAAACATCAATACTAAGCAATGGTTTCAATGATTTACTTAAAAAGTCTTTGGATTGTTCAATTTTTGGGAGATTACTGTCCACTAACCTTTCCCAATTGAAAAAATATCCCAGAGCTTCATTTTTGAGAACCTTTTTAAGGTCAGTATCTTTTGTTAAATGGACATTTAAAATAGATTCAAAATTAATTGAGTTATTATCAATTAGATACACGGCTTTTCTAAACAATTCATCTATTGAGAGTCCTGATTTGTAGACAATATCTCCCTTGTTTATTCCATTTTCAAAGTTATATTCAGCCCTTCCAGCTCCATAAGAGTAGGCTGTAATAAAATTCAAACGTTTGTTATAAAAAATTGAGCGGGAAACGTTCAAGTCAGCTGCGCCTACCAAAACTACATTTCCACATATCTTAATTTTATCTAGATAGGCATCCCAATCTTGTTCATCTAGATAAGGTGATGTATTGACCACTACATCATATTCATTGTTTGATACCTTGAAGCTTTCAACGGTGAAAAAAACATTAGCGCCATTTGCTATAGATAGTTCTTTGTTAGTATCGATTTTATCAACAATATCTACTTTAACCGCCATGGATTTATATATCTGAAGCATAAATTGACCAAGTAACCCTCCTCCAATTAACAAAACATGGTCACCTGGAGTTACCTGCGACTTTATGACACTGTTCAAAGCAATTGCCAGAACTGGAACAGCTGCATATTCTTGATTACGTTTTACAGGAAAAACTAATCCTGCAGGCACAACATTAAGTGAAGCGTGAATAGCTTTTGGTCCGGCGGATACAACATATTGCCCTTTACGAATAGTTGTTACATTTTTTCCATAATCAATTACTTTTCCGAAAGATGCATAACCCGTCTCTGTTTCAATTGATAACTGATTATTAAACTTTTTTAAAAGAGTATTAAAATCTCGTCGAAATAATAGCTCCTTAATTTGATCTTGGTATTTCAATGCTTTTTGAAGAATTGATAACTGAACATTTGCTTTATTAGAAGATTCAGTACCCATTGAATAAAAGGAACTTATTACTTGAACTAGAACGTCATTTCTTCCTAATACCGGCGTGTTTGTCTCTTTAACGGCAATATCATCTTTTGTTATGAGTATCTTAAACATTTATTTTTAACTTCATTAAGCGATACACTTTACTGCCCTTCGATAATGACCACTTTAGTTTATAGTGCATACATTTTTTTTTAATAGAATATTCTGGGTAGTAAAAATTTTCGTCCAATCTCTGTGAATATAAATGCGAAAACTCAAATTGCAAAAAAGATTGCGAATAAATTCCATTTTTAAACGAATCAAAGTCGAGTGCAAATAAATTTTCTACGTTACCAGAACCAACTGCAATATCAATAATTCGCTTAGTCTTGAATAAAAAATATCTTCGAATAGATTTATTTTCATATTTATTACAAAACATTATGTAATATTTATTAGCTTTAAAAAATGTCTTGTGACGCTTTAATCTAAGAAATTTATTTTTATACTCTACTCCAGGGGTATCTATAAAAAAAGGTAAATTATGAAACTCTCTTCGACAGTACATTGGCTCGATCTCATATTTATATATACCTATGTCATGTACGATTGAGTTGTGTTTTTTTTGAAGTACCAAGTGGCCATAGTCATCGTGAAAGTGGCCTCCAGAACCAAATTCGTCATTTTTTATTTTATTAATGAAAAGCAATGAATCGTTTTTAAGATTATGGATATAAATGCTTTTAAGAGAGTTTGCTCTTTCGGATAAATTAAAATCCTTTAGTTCATAATGTTGTGCTAAAAAAGTCCCATCTCTATCCCCAAAATTAACACTTAAAAGAAACTTATAATGAGAGTCAAAATTTTCTAAACATTCTCTTAACTTTGGAAATTTTTTCAACCTATCTTTAGAGATTGTATTGTTAGAAATTAGTTCATTGACACAACCCAAAACACCTAAGTGATAAAAAGTTGATCCCTCATTAAGCATACCGTCCTTGAGTCGAACTTCTACAAAGTTTAATAATTTTTGGCTCGAATCAATATTATAAAAAAGTTTCAGGAACTTAAAATTATAAAAAAGAACATAAAATTGATGATTGTTGCTTCTGTCCTTAAATAGAATTCCCTCTCTTTTGAGATATAAATCAGGACAGATTAAATTAGCAAAAAATATAAAATGAAGAAAAGCTTTTACTTTAAGATCACTTATAAATTTTTCTTTCAACATATAGTGTCCTCTTATTGAGATTTCCATGGTATTTTCAAAATTTATGGGTCCTTGCTGCAAGCTAGTTTTTACCATCTCCTCAAAGATGTTTAAATTAGTTACATTTTTGAAACGGAATTTCTCCCATAACTCTCGTTTATCAAAATCTTTTCTTTTAAGTGGTTTTACAAACTTTCTAAAAAATACAAAAAAATACAAAAAAAATAAACTATATAAAATATAAGATTCCGGTCTAATTAATGTTAATTTCTCAATTAATCTATAGAAAATAAAAAAAAGTCTATTCAAGTACATTTATTATAAATTTGGTTAAATCATCTTCTGAATCTATGTAGAAAGCCTTTTTTCCGTAAAAATCAATATTAACTTGGCTGGAAGTCATAATAACTTTCAATCCCAAGCTAATTGCTTCTCTTGGACTATATAGTAATGTTTTTTTTCTATTAGTCAGACAGACCATAACTTTTGATTGTCCTGATAATACAAAGTAGGAATTATCAGAAATATAACCTGAAAAAAAAGGCTTACCCTTTTCTTGTATTTTCTCAGGAAGTTTTTTATGGTCCCCAGTGATTTGTGATTTGTATCCCTTTTTCTCTAATTCGTAACATGTTCTGATTATTAATTCGATTGGCTCATCTGAATTAAGAGAACACGGAAACAATACATCATTTTTCTTTTGTTTCGATATGTATCGATTCATATCGGGATATGGAGTATGTAAAACAATACTATCGAGGGGGTAGCAATTTTTTATAGATTCGTTATGGACTATTATTTTTGCTTTAAAAATAATTTTAGAAAAGCACAAATAAACTAAATTTATAATATATCTAAGAAATTTTCCTTTTTCATTTTCAACTGCTGAATTATGGCAGTCTAAATAAATCTCTTTTTTAAAAAACTTAATATTAATAAGAAAATTTAATAAAAAATTTCCATCATATTCAATCAACACTTTTTTTGTAGAAACCTCTATATTTTGTAAGCGTGAAAAAATAAAAAAGAAGTTTTGCGCAGTAGTTTTAATATTAACTTTTAAATCAAAATCTAAAAGATCAACTTCATAGAATTTAGGTAGTATGTTTGATCGAGGACTTTTATTTATCTTAATATACGTACAATCAACAAAAAGATCATCAATCACTTTATAACCTAATTACCCATAAGTCTCTAAGCAATGTAATTTTATAATCAAAAGAAACTTTATATTTAAAAATTTTACCGCAACAATTTGATAAATTATTTAGTGAGAGTGCTTGTTTTTCATTTTTAATGAAAAAAAAACTATAATAACTTTTAGTAAAATCTGCTAAAGCAGGATCATAATTTGCTTCTTTTTTCATAAAATGAATTTAGTTTTGACTTACATTTAGCTAGTAAAGCTAACTAAGACTGTTCCCCTGTTAATGATTTATTCAAGTTTTTTGATGAATCTTTATCTTCGAAATACCTTTTGTATAAATTGCCAGCAGACGATAAGGTATAGGTAAAATATATCGAGCCCCTCTCACTACGTGACCTGTTTGGAGACGATTTATGAGGTGATTTATTGTCAAAAATACATATATCGCCTGAATCAATTAAAATATTTTCAAAATCACATGAGGACTCAACTTCTGGAATTAAGTCAGGAGATCCATCGCATTTTGTATTTAATAGTAATTCAGAAAATGTTCCTGAATGCCTTGGTGCAATCTGTAATGCACCATTTTCAACAGTAAAGTCATCCAAAGCTAAAAAGACAGTAATGAAATGGTCTGTATATTCATACCAACCCTTTTTTTTGTTTCCTTTTTCAGAGATAAACTCGAATATACCATCATAATGCGCGTAAAAACCTTCTCCTCCGCTTGGTTTGAAATTTACTTTATCTTTGAAGAGTAAATAGTTATTTCCAAGTTCCAGTTTTAAAAATTTAATTATTTTCTCATTAAGACCTTTCATAAGTTCTGAAGAAAAAGTAAATCTTTCCATTCTTCGCAAATTACTTTTTCTATCTGAATAAATAATTACTTCTGGATTATCTATTAACCTGATAATTTCAGCTTTAAGATTTTTAATATCTTGCTTTGAAATAAAGTTATTTTTACAAAAATAACCTTTTTTATTAAACTCGTTCATAAACAGACTTTCTAGTGTAATTCATTGAGCATTAAGAACTCTAAGAAACATCTTTTAAAAATTCCTCTTGTAAATTATACAAAGTCTCAAGACGATCATTGGATAAATTATTAGAATTTAAAAGGGATAAATTAAATTCACCACTAATATCTCGAGGCACATTCGCATCTTGAAGTTTTTCTTTCTGAAATGGTAATAATTTAAGATTACAGATTTTAGCAATGTAACTCATCGTTTTTTCTGGATCCATGCAATATTTTTCGAATTTTATTAAACTTTTACTATTTCTTGAATGTAAATTATCTTGAATAATCAAATCTGCTGTTTCATTTTCAACAGTAAGACTGCTATCTATTCTTTTTAAATCCATAATTCTAGAGTTGCTCATTCTTTTTCTTAAAATTCGGTTTGTTTTTATCCATTCGTTGTACATCCTAAAGGGATTCCTAAGAATGTGTAGATATGAAATTTCAAACCCAACATAATTTTGTTGTTCTTGGGAAAGTCTTATATTTGTATTGAAAACTGGAATAAATTTTTTACTGGCAATTTTAGATTGGTATTCGCTGAATACTTTCTCTGAATCTTCTCGAAAAATTCTACTATTATATTCTTCTTGTGATCTTAATCTCGTAAAATTGGTCCAGTCATTTGAATTAGTATTCAGGTACCTACCTAAATAAGAAAACCAACTTGACATGTTTATCTTTGTTCTCAAAAGTTCTAAAAAAAATTTTTCTTCTATTTGATCATTAGAATAAGCAGTATTGTACCAATCTAAATCAGCTATATTTTGAGGCTGATCTGTGTGCTCTAAGGAAGAAAATAATGGCCAAAAAGCAGCTTTACCTGATCTTGAAAGACCTCCCAGGAAAATTATATTCATTGATTAAGTCTAAAAATTCTAGATTTATATAAATCTAAATCTACTGGATTATTTTTCATTCTTTCAATATTAATTTGATTTGATAAGCTTTCTCTCTTATTTATGTTATCAACACCTAGATTTTCCATCTTGCTTTCAACTCCAATTTCACTTAAAAAATCATTCAGTTGTAACTCTATATCTTGATCATTTCGCAAATTTAATTTTTCCTTTAGTAAATTCATTATCATAGATAAATGTTTTTTGCCTCGTGGATCATTCACGCTTGATTTCTTTGCCCTAAAGTGAACCTCAAAAATTGCTGGCAAGGTTAACCATATTGCATGTCCATGTGGAATATCAAAAAAACTAGTAAAACCGTAGGACCAAGCATGTGGAGAAGTTGTTTTTGAAATGTTAATTGCTTTCCCGGCTAAATTTGAAGCTTCAATCATTTTTTGAGCCACTTCTGGTTTACAAGATTGTTTTATAAAATCCTTGAGAGTACCCCAACCTGATTCAATAGATTCTATGGAATATTCAAGACTCTCTTTAGTTGATTTAGTTGCCCAAGCACTTTCGATTGCTTGCGCCATAGCATCAAGCACATTACAAGTTTTTTGATATTTACTTCCTGAAATTGTTAGAGATCCGTCTAAAATTACAGCAGTTGGCAAAAGAAATTCTGCTGCTAGTGAATATTTTTCAGTACCAATATAAACAACAGCGAAATGAGTTGCTTCACTTCCAGAACCTGCAGTTGTAGGAACTGCTATAATTGGTATTTTTGAATCCTTTAGTTCTTCAGATTGATTTAATAATTTTTTTTCTTTTCCCTTAACATGATAAAAAGCTTTTATTAGCTTTGCCATATCCATCACACTTCCTCCACCAACAGCAATAATTAAATCAATGTTTTTAGAACGTGCAAGTTCTGCACCTTGAATTGCGTCTTCAATTTGAGGATTTACAGAAAAATCATTAAATAAAGTTAAATTTTCTTTATTTAATAATTTCAATAATATCTTTTTTGCGCCACACGATTTAAAAGATTTTTTTCCAGTAACTAATAAAATTTTCTTTTTCTGATATAAATCAGAAAATTCTTTGAATCTTTTTAGGCCGCCAAATTCAGATATGTACATTTTTTTAACTACCTAAAAATTTTATAAGATTTTCTTTATTTTCTTTTGGTGAAGAAGTTGGTCGGCCAATATTTTTTTTATTTCCAGGTGTTGTTTGAATTTCTATAAAACATGGTCCTTTTGTTTTTTTAGATTTTTCTATAGCCTTTTTTATTTCATCTTTATTTTTAATTTTAACAACGAAACTGTATCCGCAAGCATCTGCTACTTTACAAAAATCAATATCAAAGCCTACTGTTGGCTGACCTCCAACTGAATCGTGAACACCATTATTTAGTAAAATATGAATAAAATTATCTCTATTAGATTGCCCTATAATTGCCAAAGAACCCATATGCATTAAGGCCGCTCCATCACCATCAAAACAATAAACTGGCCTATCTTTCTGAGAGGATGCTAAGCCAAGGGCTATTTGATTGGCATGGCCCATTCCTCCAACAGTTAAAAAATCTTTATTGTGTTCCATTTCCTTTGATGCTCGATATTCAAATAACTCTCTACTAGCCATACCGGTTGTTGAAATTACCACTGCATTTGGCTCTATTAAATTTATTGCTTTAATTATTGCTTGTTCTCTTGAGATTTCTCTTTTACTAATTTCTTTATCAATAGAAAAATCTTTAAAAATCCCTTTTCGAGCAATTAAGGCAACTGGACCAGATGAAGTTTGCGCTAACTTTGATGCGGTTTTAGTCTGTTCAGTTATTTCTTCAAAGTCATTGCTTAATATAATTGAAGGAACATTCATTGCATCCAACATATCGATCATCACGCTTCCTTGATGGATATGTTGAGGTTCATCCTTTGTCCCAGGCTCTCCTCTCCATCCAAGAAGAATGAGCATGGGTATGCCATAAACTTGAGGACTAGCTAATGATAATAAAGGATTTACTATATTTCCTAGACCTGAGTTTTGAAGATAGACCATTGGCAATTTCCCGCTCCCAAGATGCCTACCTATTGCAAGACCGATCGCAGCACCTTCATTTGCAGCAATTACATGATCTTCTTTTTTGACTGAGGCAGTAACACAAGCACAAAAATCTTTTAATAAACTGTCTGGCACACCAGTAAAAAATGTTACTCCCTCATTAAGAAGGGCGTCTAAATATAACTTTGGATCTATCACTGATTTGTACCAGGAATCATTTCAAGAATCTCTTTAATGGACAGGCACTGTGATCTTACATCAAAGCATCGTTCGTTAATAAGAATAGTTTTAGCCACATCTAGCATTGCAGGATAAGCAGCTCGCAACATATGGTTAGCGTATATGACAATGTTTACACCTTCATTCTTGAATTCAGTTTCTGTGATTCGATCAAATGAAGATGGCACAACAATTAGAGGGCGTCCCGCACCAAATTCTTGATAGTTTTTACAAAAATCTAAGATTTCTTTTCCATCCTCCTGACGCGAATGAATCATAATGCCATCAGCGCCAGATTCTAAATAAGCCTTACACCTTAAGAGCGCATCATCCATACCTTTTTCTAAAATTAAGCTTTCGCAACGAGCAATAATCATAAAATTATCGCCAACTTGCGCATTCTTACCAGCTTGTATTTTTAAACAAAACTCTTTTACAGAATCTTGCGTTTGTTCCACATCTGTTCCAAGTAAAGAATTTTTCTTTAATCCTGTCTTGTCCTCAATAACGACTGCAGAAACACCAAGCCTTTCCAATGTTTTTACAGTAAAAATAAAATGTTCTATTAATCCACCTGTATCGCCATCGTAAATCATGGGTTTAGTTGTAACCTCGAAAATTGAGCTAATTGTATTTGTTCGATCTGTAGTATCGACTGCCTCTATATCCGGCTTTCCTTTATTAGTGCTATCAGTTAATGAGCTTGACCAAACTGCATCAAAACTTCTTTTAACGTCTGCAACTTCAACTTCTAGATTTTCAGCAATAAGTGCAGAAAGTCCAGAGTGTGCTTCTAGAACACGAACAAAACCTTTTGCATTAAGTAATCTTTTTAATTGACCGCTTCTTTGGTCAGGAGTTACACCTTTAGCTTTTATATCTGTATTTATTCTAGACGATGAAACGTTTGGAGTATAAGGAACTTCATATAATTCACCTCCCCACTCTGCCAGTTTATCTTTAACCTGTTGGCGAACCTTCGCTTGAACTCCTTTTTTCCAGTCATCGCCATGGACAACAATATCAGGTCTATATTTTTCTAAATTTGGTCGATAATCATGAGTTTCTTGAGCTACTACTCTTGTGACTCCTTTTAAAGCAGCGACAACTACTTTTCTTTCCTCAAATGTTAAGTAAGGCAAACGTTTATATGATGCTATTGCACCATCTGTTAATAAACCAACAGTTACTTCACCTAACTTTGCTGCCTCTTGAATTATATTTATGTGGCCGTTATGCATAATGTCTGCTGCCATTGCTACGTACACAGATTTCGATTTACTTTTCAACTTTAAATACCTCGTGGTTTAATTTTCATCATATTTAGATAATTTTTAAGTTCTTTGAATCTACTTTTGTTTTTCTTTAAATATCTCGAATTAGCAGGATTTACCAGATTTCTCCTAAGTTAATAAAGCTATATACCAAGGCATCAATTTATCAATGCCTTCAAAAATATCGAACTCAGGCTTGTAACCTAATTTATCTATTGCTTTTCTTATGTCAGCTTGCGAATGGCGAACATCGCCTGGTCTAAAATCTCTATAAATTGGTTCAGCTGTTTTATGAATACCTCTATATGCAAGAGAAGTTTTTATAGCTGAATATAATTCAATAAGTTTGGTACGGTCACCTACGGCTACATTATATACCTGATCTTTTGATTTATTAGGCGCGGTAGCAGCTAAAATATTCATTTGAATCGTATTTTCAATAAAACAAAAGTCGCGGCTTGTTTCTCCATCTCCATTTATAAATACGTCCTCATCCTTAATCATGGCAATTGTCCACTTAGGAATAACAGCTGCATAAGCGCCGTTTGGATCCTGACGCTTACCAAATACGTTAAAGTACCTCAGGCCTATTGTTTTAAAATCATAACTGCGGGCATAAACTCCAGCATACAATTCATTTGCGTATTTCGTAACAGCATATGGGGAAAGCGGATTACCAATATTTTTTTCAACTTTAGGTAATTTAGGATGGTCACCGTAAGTAGAACTACTAGCTGCGTAAGTGAAGCTCTCAACTCCTTCTAGTTTAGAAGCATGCAATACATTCAAGAAACCGGAAATATTTGTACTATTTGAATTTATTGGATCTTCAATTGAACGTGGAACAGAGCCAAGAGCTGCTTGATGCAAAACATAATCGACGCCTTTAACAGCAGAAATACATGTTTCATACTCTCGAATATCACCTTTTATAAAGTGAAATTTTTGCCACTGTGATTCAGTCACTGAGCTTTTCACTTCATCAAGGTTGCGTTGATAACCTGTAGAAAAATTATCTAAACCAATAATAACTTGATTCAGTTTAAGCAATTGCTCTAAAAGATTTGATCCAATAAATCCTGCAACACCAGTAATCAGCCAAACCTTTGGCTTAGATTTTAGCTGGATTTTAATTTCAAGATAATTTGGCACAGTTATCTCTTCAAAATATGAAATTTTTATAATCGAATATCAACATCATCTTTTGAAAGAACGTATTTAAGGTCATAAAGAATATGTTTTTGTCTACCCAGCTCTCGAATGGATTTTATTCCCATTTTCTTAAACTCATCATGTGCTACTGCTATTAAGACAGCATCATAATTTCCCTCTTCGACTCTCTTACTAACAGATAAACCATACTCATTAGCTGCCTCGTCAAGGTCACAATAAGGGTCAACGATGTCAATATTTGCTTCATATTCTTTTAACTCATTAACTATATCAATGACTTTACTATTTCTAATATCGGGACAGTTCTCTTTAAAAGTTAGCCCCATAACCAAAACTCTTGATCCTCTAACCTCAATTTTTTCATTAATCATTTTTTTAACTAATTGGGAAACAACATAGCTCCCCATCCCATCGTTAATTCGACGGCCAGCTAAAATCATTTCTGGACGGTACCCAACTTCTTCAGACTTATGTGTTAAATAATAAGGATCTACTCCTATACAATGCCCGCCAACTAAACCAGGACGAAAAGGGAAAAAGTTCCATTTTGTACCCGCGGCCTCTAATACCTCTTGAGTATCTATCTCTAATTTATTAAAAATCATTGCAAGCTCATTAATCAACGCAATATTTACATCGCGTTGGGTGTTTTCAATCACTTTAGCTGCTTCTGCTACTTTAATCGAGCTAACCTTGAAAGTTCCCGCCTTAATAATAGATGCATATAAATCATTTACAAAGTTAGCGGTGGCTAAATCTGAACCTGAGGTCATCTTTAATATATCTTCTAGCCTATGACTCTTGTCACCAGGATTAATTCTCTCTGGTGAATAACCTACAAAAAAGTCCTTGTTTAAACACAAACCCGATAGATTCTCTAATACTGGAATACAATCATTCTCGGTAGCTCCTGGGTAAACAGTTGACTCATAAATGACAACATCGTCCCGCTTGATAATTCTTCCAAGCATCTCGCTTGCTTTTAATAACGGTGTTAGATCTGGTTGCTTAACTTTATCAATTGGCGTAGGAACTGTAACAATAAATACATTGCAAGATTTAAGATTGTCCTCATTGCAAGAGAAAGATAAAGCTTCAGCATCGGCCAACTCAGAATTTGAAATTTCAAGAGTACAATCTTTCCCGTTTTGAAGCTCTTTTACTCGCTTAGAGTTGATATCAAAACCTAAAACAGGAAATCGCTTAGCAAAAGCTACAGCTAAGGGAAGGCCAACATAACCCAACCCTATGACAGCAATTTTTATATCTGATAATTTAGACATAATATTTATAAGAAAACTTTATTATGTATTTTTGAATATTAATATAGCCCTAAAAATTTTGGATATATAGTATTGACAGATGTTTTATATATATCTTTATTTTTGTTAACTATTAAGTGTTTCTAAAGAATTCTCCTCTTTTAAAAAATAATGCCTTATCAAAACAAATATAGAGCCTAAAAAAATACCTATTAAAATGAATATACTAACGATCATAGTTCTGTATGGCTCTGATTTTTTTTCCATAATAGATGGTGGATAAATATATTCAAAAACATAATCTGAGTTCGCTTCAATTAAAGTTAATTTTTGAATTTCTTTTTCTAATAGTGATGCTGTAACTTGCCTTATTTCCGTTAAGCTAGTGGCTGCTATTTGCCTATTGAGATAAATAACAGCTTTTTCAGATTGTGCTTTATCTTTTTGCCTGTAAAAATCATTAATCTCTTTAATAAAAATCTCTATCCATTGCTTTGCAAGAAATGGAGATTGATGCTTTATAGAAAAATAAACATATCCATTTTGTACTATTTGAATGTTAAAATGTCCTTTAAATGCTTCAAAACTTTCTTGAGCACTTGGGGTTGATTTTTTAGAATCCGAAAAATCATTAACCCATGTATTTGAATTCTTTTTAAAAATACTTTCGTCATAAACTATAGCGTTTTTCGATTCATCCCAAAATTTGACAGCCATCAGATCTGGAAGAAAAATTTTTGGCATTATATAACCTTCAAAGAAGCTTAAAGAACCCATTACCTCAATTGCCTTTTGTGAATTGCTGTCCGCGTCTCTGGGTGGTAGATTTCCAACAATTCCCACTAGTGCACTATATTGACTTAAAGCATCATTAACCAAAGAGGATGAAACATCCACAGGAGCTAACAGAGCTTCAGACTGGTATATATTAGGCAAAAGAAGACTATAAATAATTCCAGTTATAGAAAAAAAAACGGTTACAAGTAGGATTATCCATTTACCATGAACCAAAATAAAAAAAAGTTCTGTAAGATCAATATGATCATCAGAATTATTCATATTTTTATAATTATCTATTTCTTTCATTAAATTATTTATCTATATAACTCACAAGTTTATCGTGTTCTTGCATTTTTTTAATAATATATTGCTTTGTTATTATTATTTTCTGTTTAATTCCCTTAGGAGTTAAGACATAAGCGTATTTTAATTTTTGATCGGAATTACTAAAATTTTCTATTTTAACAAACCCGATATCTATTAAACCTTTTAAGCAATAGTTTACTTTACCAATGCTTAAACCTACTTCTTTTGACAATTGTCTTTGAGATTTGTTTGGATTATTGTGAAGAATGTGCATTAGTTCTAATGATTCTTCTGAAACAAGTTTATTTGATCTCATAATAAATACTTTTTTGAAAAAGATTAAAAAATAAGTTAAAAAGAATAGCTACCGCACGGAGTGAATGTTTTTTAAAATAAAAACTTCGATACCGTTCAATAAATGAACTATACCAGACCTAAACTTAAAACATAAAGATTAGTATCGACTATTTATCTAAAATAAAATGTCTTTTTTTAAAAGGTTAACCCTTCTCGAAGAGCCAAGAATATTTAACAGGACTTCTATTCTATCTCTTGAGGGGAAGGAAGAAATTTTTACTAAAGCTCCTTTGAAAGGTCCACCTGAAACAAATGCTTCTTGGCCTATCTTAATTTTTGAGGATATAGGCTTTGATTTTGATAATTTTTCAATAGATTGAATGCTTTTAATTTCATTATTAGTTAAACAAGGAATGTATTTTCCAAATTTTAAGATCTTTTTTATTCCCTTTGTATATTTTATTATTGAATAATCTTCAAGCTTAGTATTTATAAAAATATAGCCAGGAAAAAGTACTTCTTCAGAAAGATTAGAGTTAAGATTTTTAACTTTTATTTTAGGCAAATAATAATCAATTTTTTGATTAGAGAGATTGCTTTCCGCTCTTTTAGTCTCGTTAATTTTATAAGTTGCAACAAGCCAGTACTTCATTATTACTTTATAAACTTGGTACCCGGGGCCGGACTTGAACCGGCACGATATCACTATCGAGGGATTTTAAGTCCCTTGTGTCTACCAATTCC
>MDTG01431183.1_pt1 | contig 15430 bp, 15 predicted proteins | sample 811421 | NCBI WGS metagenome assembly MDTG01 (sample SAMN05326645, study PRJNA326480) | marine metagenome | isolation source: seawater | place: Pacific Ocean: South East | collected 2011
TCTCCCATATCTTAAGATAAAGTACCATCAGCGCTGAAAGGCTTAACTTCCGAGTTCGGAATGGTATCGGGTGTAACACTTTCGCAATAATTACCGGCAGAGGTTTTATACATATTTATTAGATAATGTAAATGATCTATTTTAGGGGTAATTACTAAAAAATAATGTTTGTTTTATTATCTTTTTGTTTACAGAGAGAAAAACAAATAGTTAATATATACAGTGTCATTTACTATAAAATTCTTTAACATCTTTTTTAAAAAAGATTATCTGCAGTTTTGTGCAATTATTTTACTATGTGCACTACCCATACTTTTTTTTATTGGAACAGGAATATTAAATTTAGGAATAATAATTTTAGATTTAATATTTATTCTAGAGATCGTATCAAAAAAGAGATTGGTTTTTTTAAAGAATAATATTTTTTATTCTTTAATATTATTATGGCTTACTCTTTTAATTAATATCTTTTTTAGCATAGAACCAGTGAATTCTTTTAGTCGAGGCTTTGGGTTTATAAGATTTGTCTTTTTTGTGATGCTCTTAATTTATTTTTTAAATCTAGAAAATCAAAAATTTAAAAATTTGGTTTTGTCATGCTGGTCAATAATATTTTTAGTTGTAAGTGTAGATCTTATATTTGAATTTTTTACTGGTAAAAATTTATTGGGGTTTGAATCATATATAGGAGGCAGATTAGCAGGTTTTTTTAATGATGAATTAATTATAGGACATTTTTATTATGGTTTCATATTAATTGCAACTTTCTATATTTTACAAATTTTTTCAAAAAAAAATAAAAAATTTAATTCAAACAATTATATTTATTTTTTTATTTTCATTTTTTTAATTGTTTCCTTTTTAATTGGTGAAAGATCAAATTTTATTAAAGTTTTAATTATGACTATTTGTTTTTCATTTTTATTTGAAAAAAAATTTATTAAGAGAAAAATATTATTATTTTCAATTTTCTTTTTAGTGGCAGTTTTGATTATGAATTTAAATTCAAATTTTAAAGGTAGATTTATTACTCAAATATTTAAACCAATTTTTAATAATCCTAATATCTATTTTAATAACCTGAGTTATTTTAATCATTACCGAACAGCTATTGAAATATACGATAATAACAAAATTTTTGGGGTCGGTTTAAAAAATTATAGAATGGAAATACTCAAAAAAGATTACGATAACTTTTGGACTTCTACACATCCACATCAAATACATTTTGAGTTTTTATCTGAGCTAGGAATTATAGGTTATCTTTTTTTTATAATTTTTTTTACTTATCATTTTTACAATTTTAGAAAAAATAAATTACGTAATGATAATTTAAATCTAGCTGGCTTACTATTTGTTATAACAAGTTTATTACCTATATTACCATCCGGAAGTTTTTTTACATCTAATGGAGCAACTATATTTTGGTTGAATTTTGCAATAATGATTCTAAATCAAAAAAAATTTAATCATGATTTTTTTAAATGATTAAGTTTTGAATAAAGTACTAAATAATTAAAAATATTTATTGTGAATAATAAAATATGTAAAGTGCTTGAATATAATTCTTGTGATGCGATAACAAAAATCATCAGATTATAGGTAATAATTAATATTGAAGTTAAATTATTAGTAGTATTTGTTTTAAATTTAAATTTTTTCTCAAAATATAGAAATAATAAATGATGAAGATGTTTATTATCAGGTTTTAAGGGTGACTTATTAATCTTAATCTTTCTAATAATAGAAAATAATATTTCAAAAACTGGATACCACAAAAGCAAAGCTATAAAGTATGGAGAAAAATAAGGATTTTTTTCATAAATTTGTAAAAGAATATATCCTAATAAAAAGCCAATTAAGTAAGAACCAGAGTCTCCAATATACAATTTATTAAAATAGTTAAACAAGGCCAAATAAGATAGTACAATTATAATTGTAATCATGTCTTTATGGCTCATAAAAGAATATTTAAATAATCCTAAATAAGTTATTAAGAGAATAATCAATAAACAGTAAGACAAAACCAATCCATTCAATCCATCAATAAAATTAGTTCCATTTGTCAATATCATAAAACACAACAAGGTAAAAAATAAACTAAACCAATAATTATCTAATAATAAATCAAAATTTTCTATTCTTATTGAAGTTAAAATAGTTTCAGTAGAGATTATAAAATATAAAATAATAATTGATTGAATTAGTAATCTTAACTTTGCAGAGGAAAAATAACCAATATCAGAGGATAATCCCAGTAAAAAAATTAAGATTAATATAATTGATAAAATTATTGAATGATCAAATGTTAATAGAAAAAATATTGGTATTAATAGAATGCCTCCTGTCAATTGAACTTTATTCTTTTTAAAAAATTTTTGATGATTGTCACCTGAAAAATTTGGAATTAAATTTTTTTTTGCAGAGAAAAAATTTACCAAATAAATTAACACTGGATATAATAAAATAATAAAAAAATTAGACATATAAATTCTGCTATCTTTTTTTTAAAAAATTCACTGATAAGAAAATTAAATTCAATATTGACCTAAATATACCATAATTCATATAAATATAATAAACTTTAAATCCATCAAAAATTTTTTGGATTGTTGAGGATGAAAGAGAATTATTTAATTTCCTCCAACATGATAAATTTTTATCAAGTGCCACTATTGGAATTTTTTTTTTAAGAATTTTAAGCCATAAAATAAAATCTTCTTTTGTCTTAATGTTTGGAAATTTTATATCATTTGAAAAAAGGTTTTTTTTTAAAATCACTGTAGATAGACCTATGTCACAAGAATATAATAAATCTTGAATTTTAAAAAAACTTTTAGCTCTTCTGACAGAAATTTTTTTATCATTTTTATTTACAATTTGATAGGTGGTATGTGAGATTGAACATTTATTCAAATTCATAAATGCAATTTGAGCTTTTAATTTATTTTTGTTCCAATAATCATCAGAATCTAAAAAAGCTACATATTTACCTTTTGATAATTTAACACCTTTATTTCTAGATAATCCAGCGCCAAGTTTTTTCTTATTTCTAATTAAGTTAATTCTTTTATCCAACTTAACAATATTTTTTAAATAATTAAAATCTGTCAATTCCTCATCATCATAAATTATAATAATCTCAAAGTTTTTGTAAGTCTGACTTAAAACTGAGTTTATAGACTGTTTTATATATTCTTTTTTCTTATAATAAGGAATTACAATACTAACAAGATCCATTTTAGATTATATAAATATTTGATTTATAAAAATTCGCAAGTTAATTTCATTTAAAACTGTAAAAAAATAGACAAGTAAAATTTTTAATAATGAATAAAAAAGAAATTATTATTTTTATGCCTACTATAAATGGAGGAGGTGTTGAAAAAAATTTTTTTTTAATTTCAAACTATTTATCTACTAAATTCAATAAAATTTCTGTCATAAGTTTATCAAAAGATTGCAAAAAAAAATTAAAACCAACTATTAAATTTATAAGTATTGATAATTCATTGATGAATCATTTAGGAAGAAGAATGAAGTTTATTGTTTGCTTATTATTACTTATAAAAAGAATTTTATTAAATAAAAATGTTACAGTTTTTTGTTTTCAAGGACTGGCTTATTGTACGGTATTATGTAAAATTTTTTCTACAAAAATCGTAATTAGATCTAACTCTTCTCCATCAGGATGGTCACAAAATATTTTAAAAAAGATTTTATATAGAATCGTATACAGTATGGCTGATAAAATTATTGTTAATAGTATAGATTTTCAAAAAGAATTAAAAAAGAAATTTAATTTAAATAGTCAATGTATCTATAATCCATTAAATAAAAAAGAAATAATAAAGAATTCAAAAAAAAAAATTAAAGTTAAATTTTTTAAAAAAAATGATGTTAAAATTATTAGTGTTGCAAGATTCTCAGATCAAAAAGATCATTTTTCTTTAATCAAATCAATAAATTTACTGAAGAAAAAATACAAAAATATTAAGGTACTTTTAATTGGTTCAGGAGAAAAAAAACAAGATATCAAAAATTTGATTGACCAGCTCAAATTAAATAAATATTTCAAAGTACTGGATTTTAAAAAAAATCCTTATCCTTATATAAAAAAATCAGATATATTTATATTATCCACTAAATTTGAAGGTCTCCCAAATGTTTTGTTGGAAGCAATCACTCTTAATAAACTTGTAATTTCCAGCAATTGTCCGACAGGCCCATCTGAAATTTTAGATAATGGAAATGGAGGTCTTCTTTTTAAGGTAAAAGATCACAAGCAACTTAGTCAAAAAATTATTTTTGCAATTGAGAACAGAAAAAAATGCTCTAAAAAGATTTTGTTTGCTAAAAAAAGATTACGAAGATTTGATCTTTCAAAAAATTTGAACAAATATTTTATTGTTCTAAATAATGTTTAAAATTTAATATTTAGCTAGTATATTCTGAAGTTGTTTAAAATGATTAAAAATAGAAAAACTTTTAATTTTTTTTTTTGCATTTATTTGAATTTCTTTTTTCTCATTATCACTTAGTTTCAACATTTGATTAAATTTTAAAATAAAATCCTTTTCAGAATTACTTTTAAATAATAATCCATTTTTATTCTCAATAATTTCTTTTGGTCCATTGGGACAATCACTTGATAATACTAAACAATTGGTTGCCATTGCTTCAATCAAAACAAATCCAGGATCTTCCCAAAGAGATGGAAGTATAAATGCTTTGGAATTTTTCAAAAAATTATAAACATTATTTTGATAACCCAAAAGAATAATATTACTTTCAAGTTTATTAGTTTTTATATAATTATTAATTTGATTTTTTTCCTCTCCAACACCAATTATTGCTAATTTTATATCTTTGTGATCTTTAATTATTTTAGAAAAACATTTTAATAAAAAAATAAAATTTTTTTGTTTAGTTAATCTTCCTATAGATAAGAAATAGTCATTTTTTTTAAAATTTAAATCATTATCAATTGGTTCTTCTTTTTTCTGAACTAAATCCTTATAGATAAATACTGGATCATGTAGTAAAAAAAGCTTCCTATTGTCAATAATTTTTAAAGTTTGAAAATATTCAAGACTTTCCAATGTTGGAAAAGTTACTTTATAAACTTTTCTTAATGCTATTTTCCAAAATATATATCTAAATATATTAATTTGTGGCTTTCCTGAAATTCTTAAAATTATTTTTGTATCAAAATTATAAATTAAATTTAGAAAAAGAGGTAAAGATGTGACCAAATGAACAATCAAAAATTCTGGCTTTTTTTTTAATAAAAATCTTTTTAATGAATTAAATGATAATATAAAAATCATCAAATATTTTATTCTACTTTTAATATAACCCTCAGATGAAAAATAAAATAATCTTTTAATATTATTTAAATTATAAAAATTAAACTTATATTTTCTATCATTTAAGTGCGTATCCCACTCTCCAAATACATTCAGTATTAATGAATCATATGTATTTTTAGAGTATAAATTTATAGACAAAGCTGAGTTCAAAACAGCTTTTACTGTAGCCACAGTGCTTATAAATGGAGACCAGTAACAAACTATTTTTTTTTTATTCATCAATAGTTTTGGTGATTAATTTTAAATATTTTTCACAGTTTATTTCACAATCAAACCTTTTAATATTTTTTTTTGCAAACTTAGATTTTTTTTGAGCAATGTTATAATTTTTTATACAAAATAAAATTTTCTTAGATAATAATTTTGGGTTACGAACAGGAGTTACAAAACCACCTTTGCCATAATCAATTATCTCACTAGGCCCACTTTTGCAATTCGTTGTTATAATAGGTAAGTCATAATTTATAGCATCAATTAAAACATTTCCAAATCCTTCGTATACAGAATTTAAAACAAATAATTTTGATTTAAGATAATATTTTTTTAAATTCCTTTTCCACCCAGTAAGAATGACCCTTTTTTTAAGATCTAAATTATCAATAAGATTTTGTAATTCATTTTTTAATTGTCCATCGCCAATTATAATTAATTTATAATTTGGTATTTGATCTTTTATAAGATTAAAAGAAATTATTAGATTATTAAAATCTTTTTGTTTTGTAAGACGACCTACTGATAATAAATATTTATATCTTCTTGTGTTTGATTTGTTATTAATTTTTTTGAGATAAGGATTATATATTGGAAATATTTTTTTTTTTTAACAAAAATTTTTTTTAATGAATTTCCTGAACCTTTAGAATTTGATATAATTTTATCAGAAAAATTGTATAAAATAATCTTAAGAAATAAAATTATAAATGATTGTAATTTATTTTCAGCAAAGAATGTGGATGAAATTGCATCTTCAGCATTTCTTACAATAATTTTAAATCCTAAAAACTTACTGACTAAAATTGCCAAAGAACTTCCTTGTAGAGATAAAATAATAGTGTTGTTCTTGTCTGATTTTTTAATTTCATTAATTAGTATTTTTGAAGCTGTTAATGCTTTACTTATTCTATCCGGTATTATTGCAAAAGGTTTTTCTTTTACAATTCTAGATTGAAATTTTTTATTCTTAATAGCACCTTTTTTAATATTAGATGTAATTAAAACAATCTCAATTTTCTTTTTTAAAAAAAAATTAATTAAGTTTAATAAGATAATTTCTACACCACCTCTTTCAAATGATGGATAAAAAATAATTATTTTTTTCAAATCATTTTTTTTCATTCAATAAATAAAACCTTTAGCCTATATTCTCTAAAAATTTTTTAGCCCTTTTTTCTGTTCTATAATTTTTACTTAATTTAAAATTATTCTGGGAAATAATAAATCTTTTAGTACCTAAAAACTTAATTTTTTTTATTTCTGCTTTCCAAGAAAAAACATTATTAAAATTTTTTACAAATATTGCATTTTTTTTTTCTTTAACTATTTCTCTGAGAACTTTAACATTTGATGAAATTATAATTTTGCCGCAAGCCATGTAATCAAATAATTTTAAAGGTGAAGTATAGTCAATTATATTTCCAACATCTCCCGCTGCTGCAATTTTATCTTGATATGGCATCAACAAAATATCCATTTTTGATATATTTTCTGGGATGGCTTTATATGGCAAATAATCTTTTAAATAAAGATTACGATTATAATTTTTAATCTTTATGTTTTTATATTGTTTTAAATTTCCAAAAATAAAATAATTGTTTTCTTTATCTATTTTTGACAATCTAAGAATTATATCAACTCCTCTTGATTTGTATAAAGATCCAAAGTAACCAATATTTAATCTTTTATTATTTTTTTGATTGTTGTTAATTAATGATTTATTAATTGAAGTTCCGCTAGGAGAGACAATCATTTTTTTTCTTCTATATTAAATTTTTTTTTATAATAATTTTTTACACTATGAGTTATTGCTACTAGCTTAACAACATTTTTAAAGTTTAAAAAATTTGAATTTTTTAAAATAAATCTGACAATTCTACTTTCTATTTCAATCCCATGATGAAGCTCTAATATATTTTTTTTTCTTAAAATTGTTAATAAAAACGATGTAAAAAAATTTCTTGTAATATATATATCTGGTTTAAATTTAAGGCTTGTAATTATAGATATTATTGAAAATAAATAATATTTTAATCCAAGAGGAAATGTTTTAAATTTTTTTAGTTTTTTAATTTTGAATTTTGAGCTTACATTATAAAAATCAAAGATTTTTTTATCAGATACGTTGGTTGTTATTAGTAGGACTTCGTGATTTAATTTTGAAAAATTCTCACACATTTTTACTATTTGAATAGAACTTGCATTAGATGAAGGGATGGCACTATTAGCTAAATAGCAAATTTTCATTAATTTTTTAATTTAAATTTAATTGATGTTGAAAAAAAATTATTTTTTATATCAAGTATAAAAGATTTAAAACTAGCAAAATCTAATTTGAAATCCTTTATATTCATCATAATTATTTCATTCAGTTTTAGTGGTCTAAATCCATTAGCATCTAAGATTTTTTTTAAACTTTTTTTTGAGAAGCAATTTAAATGCTCCAACGGTTGAACTGGTCCTTTTTCAATTTGAAAATTCTTGTCTTTTTTTTTTATAATTTTATCACCATCGGGCACAGATATAAAAAAAATACAATTATCTTTTGCTAATTTCTTGATAATACTTAACGATTTATTGGGTTCATCTACGTGTTCTAACACTTGATCTAATCTTATATAATGAAAAAAATTTTCATAAGAGTTAATTGTCTCTAAATTTATTATTTTAATTTGATTTGATATTAAAAATTTAGTTCTACTAGGTGATAATTCAAAAGCATAGGGCTCATAAGGTAAACTTGATCCTGACATCAACCAGTGACCCCATCCCGCTCCAAAATCAAGAACATTAATTTTTTTTTCTTTAAAATTACTAATTATCTTTTTTATTTCTCTATAATAACCATGTTTTTGATTATTAAATTTTTTTTCACTTTTTTTTAAACTTTCCGTTTTATCAATTATGTTTTCGTATAGATCAATACTAAAATTTCTTTTTGGTGTGCTTTTCTGCCATATAAATTTACAATGGTCACATTTTAATAATTCATAATAAATTTCTTTTAAATAATTTTTAAAATTATCATATTTTTTCTCTCCATAATATTTTATAAAAAATACTTTAAGTAATTTATCACTGAATTTTTTAGAAAAAATACTTATACCCACATTTCCACAAATTTTACAATTAGGTGACTGATAAAAATTTGACATTATTTAATTATAAGTATGCTCTTTAAAAACCCTCTCAATCTTTTCAATTTCATTTTGTAAAATTAAATTGCTAAATTTACGAATATTTTTTTTTGATAAATTTGGTTGATATGTTGATTCAATATTGGGTGAAATAGAAATATGTTCGCAAAGTTTTTTTATTGATATTTTATTATTCATTACAAAATCTTCAAATCTAATAATTAAAATATTAGGATCATTTATTAATTTAAGACGTCTTTGCATTTCACCATACCATTTAATAAAACCTTCAATAGATCCTGCTTTTTTGAATTGTTTTAATTCTGCAAACTGATCGCGTGGGTCTCTTGTTACAAGCACAATTTTTTTTTCTGTAAAATATTTTGTAGACTCGGTTGGATTCCACCCAGAACCACTTTGGTTCAATAATACCGGACAATCATTTGAGTTTAGGTAAAACATGTTATCATGCAATTCTTGCGCAGCACATATTAAATCTTTTTGACTAACTATAAGACGTGACTTTGCGTCTTTGTTTCTAAAACCAATACGAGTTTTTAACCTGTCAAATATATATTGCGAAGGTGTTTCCATTAGCTCTCTCCAAAACAATCTCATAGGAAAGTCACTAAAACTTATATCTTCTATAAATTGATCAATTTTTTTTTTAAAAAAAGGAATTTGTTTTTTTAAATTATCATCGTTTGTTTTTTTAATCCAATAATTCATTAGTTGATCAGCTATGAATTTAAATTGGATTAGAGCATACTCTGTAATTGCTGGATCAAATGCCTTACCAGTAATTGCTTCTAAAAACATAAAACCATTTGGAAGCCTTGGTAGTGCGTATTCTTGATCTACTAAAGGATTGTATAAATCTCCCCGGCCCCTTAAGTAATCAAATATTGCTCCTGACCCTGAAAAAGTTGTTCCAAGAACAATTATATACTTAGGTTTTTTCAAATTATTTTCCATTATTAAATATTTAAATAAATTTTTCTAACTTTTTTTTAAAACATAAAGACTGTAGTAGCATTCTTTTTTGTCTATTATTTCTTTTAAAAGCTTTTTATTATACTGGATAAATGGATGCATTAAATCTATTACTGGTAGCTCTTGATAAAATTTTTCTATTTTAAGTCCTAAATTTTTACTTAGGTATTTCATTGAACTTTCTGTAAAAAACTGAAGATGTTCTCTTGGATTAATTGTTGGAGTTGATACACCTAATATTTTAAATGCTCTGCTTTTAATGTTTGGAACAAAAACTAATATTTTACCATTTTTTTCTAATATTTTTTTTGAGCTTTTAATGGTGTCAACAGGATCTTTTAAGTGCTCCAAAACTCCCCAAAAAGTAATAAGATTAAACTTTAGGTTTTTCTTTCCTATTTGCTTAAGATCAGACTTATAAAAAAAATTGTTACCTAATAATTTACTTAGAGATTTTTTTGTATGGATTGAAAATTCTGAACCGAAAACATTTCTATTTTTAAATTTTTTTTTAACTATTTTTATAAATTGTCCATCTCCACACCCAACATCTAAGATCTTAGTATTTTTATTTACATAAAGTTTTGCGTATTTTGTATAAACCTTATCCCAATAACTTTTTAATGAATTATTTTTTGATCGTCTTTCTCTTTGAAAGATATCAGCTAAGGATTTATCATATAATTTCATTAATATTTTTTCATTTAGTTGATTTTTTACAAAAATATGCTGGCATCTCTCACAATTTGAATGAGCAAAACCCCATTTAATAAATATATCTTTTGTATTTTTAAAACCACATATTGGACAATCAATAAAGTTTACAATTTTTGGATCAGAAACTAAATTATCTTTTTTTTTGAAAGATAGTGCATCTTTCTCTGATTGCTCAAAATGTTTAACAGTAGCTTTATTTTTTTTTCTGAAATTTTTGTTGTTTACAATTATAGGATAATGTTTCATATGGTATCTTTTCCGTCTTACCATCAACTATTATATTTTTTTGATGTATACAGTTTTTTCAGATAAAAGTTCTAATTTTATTTTATCACTTAAACCAAGAATTTTTTGAAATTTTTTAATTTTTTCAATTAAGTCTTTTTCATTTAACTTTACAAATTTTGCATTTTTATTTTCATTAATAAATCTTTGTGGAAAAAAATGATTTAGGACCTTTTTAATTGTTTTTTTAAACATATTTTTTTTTAAAAGCTTTTTAAAGCTTTTTAAATCAAAAGACCTTGATAATTCCTCGCTAGTAACACTTTCCCAAATATTAATTATTTTTTCTGCAGCTAGTTCATCATCAAGAAAAATTTTTTGAGACACTAAATCGGGTAATGGTTCGTCTAAATTATTTTCTTTACCATGTTTATTATTTTCAAATATAGTATTTACTGTTTTTAATAATTCCTCTGGAGAATTTACAGGATACCCTAGTTTATTAACCAATTTTGGAGAATATTTTTGATCAGCAAGTATATAAGTCACTAAGGGTTTTTTTGATATTGTTACTTCCAGTGCTGTTGTGCAACAGTTATGCATTACTGCAAAAGCTTTTTTAACCCACGCATCAATTGGACCCTCTCGAATTACATGAACATTTGGTGTGCCATTAAAAATAATTTTCCAAGTTTCTATATCTTCTGCTGGATGTGGTCGTAAAACAATATCATATCCATTATTTTTTTCAGATAAATATTTTACAGCTTTACTAAAAGCTATCATTTTATAAAAGTCCTCAGCACATCTGCCCAGATTCATTTCCATATAATTTGGGTTACTTTCATAACGACCTATTTCATTTTCAAATTTAACTATTTTACCAAAAGGATCCTTGTTATTTGAATAACCAGTATTGCATGAAATCAACAAAAAAGGTTTTTCGGGAATTTTAGATGGTACATTCCAATATTTAGCAAATAAAGGTTTCCAAAGATCGGACCTAGGTGAGCCTGTTTTATGAATTTTGTGAGAATATTTTGGATAAGTTTTTTTTAAAGCTTCAACGTCATCTATTCCCCACCCAAAAACCGCAGTGGATTGTTCGATTGTTTGATTAGAAAATCTAGTTTTAGCGTCACCTTCATATCCATAATCATTAAGATTGCCCTCTTCATCCATACTTGTGATCAAAAAACCCTTATCAATCATTCTCTGGTGCCTAGCAATTTTATCTTTGTGTGCTGACAAAGATTTAGTATGAAATATTCCAGGTGCAAGAACACCATTATTTACACCTTTTTCAATTCCAGCTATGTCTGAAATTATCATTTGATGGCCTCTAGATGCTGCTAAAGTTGCCAATAGGAGCTTACTATCTAGCTCACGAGCAGAAATCTCTACATGCATGTAAATATTCATTTGTTTTCTATTTTCTTAAAACCTTCGCTGGATTTAATTAATTCCTCGTATGTTCCTTGGGCTTTGAGCTCACCTTTTTCTAAATAAAAAATAATATCACATTTCTTTACGGTGCTCAAGCGATGTGCAATCATTATTATGGTTTTTTTATTACCAATTTTTTGGATTTCTTTCATCACTAATTGTTCAGTTAAGTTGTCAAGTGCACTTGTGGCTTCATCTAAAATTAATACTTGTGGATTACGATAAAGTGCTCTAGCAATTCCTATACGTTGACGCTCTCCTCCAGACAATCGAACACCACGCTCACCAACTGTGGTTTGATATTGCTCTGGTAACTTTGTCACAAAATCATCAATATTGGCAATTTTAGCCGCCATCTTAACATATTCTTGGTTAATGTCTTTCTTATCAATACCAAAAGCAATATTAGCAGCAAGAGTATCATCTGCTATAAAGATATCTTGAGGAACATATCCAATTGATCTTTGCCAAGCTACAAGATTAGTTTTATCAATAATGCTATCATCTACTTTAAGCGTGCCTTTGTGAGCTTGTAATAGGCCTAAAATTATATCTACAATTGTAGTTTTACCACTCCCGGTACTTCCTACTATACCCACTGTAGAACAAGCAGGTATATTTAGATTGATATTTTTAATTGTTGTCTTTATTGAATTTGGATATTGGTAATGTAAATTATTCAAAGAAATATCTTTTGTTATTGGTAAAGTATGTTTGCTTTTTTGAATTATTTTTGGATCCAAGCTTTTGAAGTCATTGTGTGTTGCATTGAGTGAAGCGCTAACAAAACGTAATTGAGTAACAGCAGAATAAATTCGTTGCAATGCAGGTATTAAACGATAACCAGCAAAAGCATAAAGTGCTATTAAAGGTAAGACATTGGTAAAAGTACTTTGTGCCATCATAAAAAGAATTAGTAGCAACATCCCACCAAAAGCAATTATCTCAAGTACATAGCGAGGTATTTGGCTTATACTACCTGCAATCGCAGAATGTTGTGCAAGAATTTTTGCTGGAATAGAAAACCTTTCAAGAAAAGCTTTTTCAAGACTTCCTACTTTTAATTCTTTTGCAGCATTAAAAGCCTCTGTTACAATTGTAAAACGAGCTTGATTAGCTTTTACACGTTCTTGACCAATTCGCATTAAAAACCCTCGTATTAATCTATAAATAAAAAAATATGTTAGACTTAATGATGAGCAAGCTATCAAAGCAAACTTTGGATCATTTAAAATTAGTAACACCAGTAAAGCAAAGGCTATCGTTCCATTCGTAATTATACTCATCATTGGTTTTAAACCTTTGGATATAATTTCACCAACTTCTGAAAGAATAGTTTTGCCAATATCAGCACTGTGACGGTTCAAAAACCAACTATAAGGTTGATTTAGATATCTTTCCATCATACGCTTACTTAATCCATATTGAAACATTGAACTAAAACGAAGCTGTAAATAAGTTAAAAAAGCTTTGAAAGCTAATGAAAACACCAGCAAAAAAAAGACTATTAAGCCTAAGGTGAATAAAAATTGTTCATTTGTTTTAACACCAATTACATTTGAATAGTTAAAAAGATATCGAATAAAAGTATTACTCTCAATAAGATCAGGGTTTGTTGCAACCGCTATAAAAGGCATAATAGAAGCTACTCCTACCGCATCTAATATAGCCATAAATAAAATCATTATTAATAGATAGAATACTTGTTTACGTTCTCGTGATGACAGAAGGTCAAAGATTTGTTTAAAAGCTTTCATTCAAATATTGAAATTATTTCAAGAATTTTAAATTTTAAACTTTAAAATTTTAATTAATGTTAATTTAACTTTTTCCTTTTTCATAAGTCTTAATTAAGTCAATTTTAAGATAAGAATTATTTCTTTTTAAGAATTAAATTCTCAACTTGTTCAAAAATAAAGTGCCCTAAAAAAATGTGGCATTCTTGTATTCTAGCTGTAGATTTGCTAGGTACTATTAGCTTTATATCACATAATTTCTTACATTTTCCTCCTGAACCTCCTAAAAAACCAATAGTGGTAATATTTTTAGAGTGAGCATCTTTAAGTACTTTAATAACATTTAATGAATTTCCAGACGTCGTTATAACAATTAACACATCATTTTTTTTTGCTAGAGCTTGGAATGGTCTTCTAAATACATCTGAAAAATCATAATCATTTCCACAAGCTGTTAAAGTTGAAGTATCTTGTGCTAAAGTAATAGCTGGTATCGGCTTCCTATTAATATTTGGTCTTAACCTAACAAGATACTCTGCTGACAAGTGTTGAGCATCTGCTGCTGAACCACCGTTTCCGCAAAGCATTAACTTTCCACCAAGTTTAATTTTTTTATGTATTGTTTTTATTGATTTTTCAATATCAGGAAATAATTTTTTAAGTTGGAGATGCGTCCTAATATTTACATCTATTTCTTTTGAAAAAACTTTACTAAGTTTCATTATTTTAATTTGATATGAGCTCTAAGTTTTTCAGCCACTGGTTTTTCTTCATCTAATATGATTTTATCTTTATTTCCTGTCAAAGCTTTTTCTAAAATTCTGACATTATTTATCAAATTTTTAAAACCCTCTGGTGTTATTGAGGCAGCTTGATCACTTCCATACATGGTTCTATCTAATGTTAAATGTCTCTCTAGAGACGTTGATCCTAAAGACACTGCTGCAATAGATACTAACATACCTCCCTTTTCATGACCTGAGTAACCAACATTACATTTATATCGATCTTTTAAAATTTTAATCATGTTGAGGTTTGCCAACTCATTTTCGAAGGGATAAGCAGATATACAGTGCATTAATTCAAAAGAACAATTGTTTTCTTTAAATATTTTTACTGCTGTGTCAATCATATCAAAATTTGACATCCCAGTGCTAATAAAAGTATGTTTTTTTCTTTTCGCAACTTCATTCAAAAAAACTTCATCCACTATCATTGCCGATGCAATCTTATTGTATTTTGAATTATATTTATCTAAAAATTTTAAACTATTAATGTCCCATGCAGATGAAAACCAAGCAATGTTTTTTTCTCTACAATAATTATCTATTAAATCGTACTCTTTCTCATTAAATTCCAATCCTTCTTTTTGCTCTCTCTCAGTAGATCCAAAGGGGCTAGTCCTAGGTTTTTTAAGCTGTTCTTTTGAATAAACAATATCAATATCCCTTTTCTGAAATTTTACTGCATCAGCACCTGCTTCTATTGATGCATCAATCATTTTTTTTGCTATTTCTAAATCACCATTATGATTTATTCCAATTTCAGAGATGACGAAAATTTTACTCATTAAGTTGAGACACTAATAACA
>MDTG01330795.1_pt1 | contig 15429 bp, 18 predicted proteins | sample 811421 | NCBI WGS metagenome assembly MDTG01 (sample SAMN05326645, study PRJNA326480) | marine metagenome | isolation source: seawater | place: Pacific Ocean: South East | collected 2011
AATTAGTTGTGGCTAGAGCAAGAAAAATTCAAAGATTTTTATCTCAACCATTTTTTGTTGCAGAAGTATTTACAGGATCACCAGGAAAGCTTGTTGATTTAGAGTCAACTATTAAAGGTTTTGATGCAATCTGTAAAGGTGAATATGATAATCTTCCAGAAGCTGCTTTCTACATGGTTGGAACAATAGAAGAAGCTATAGAAAAAGCAGAAAAAATGGCTAAGGATGCTGCAGCATAATGAGTGAAGAATTTAAAATTGAAATAGTTAATCCAGAAAAATCTTATTTAAGAAAAGAAGATGTTACTGAGGTTGTGATCCCAGCTTTTGAAGGAGAAATGGGAATATTGAAAGATCATATTTCTATAATTTCATTTTTAAAGCCTGGAATAATTAAAGTATATGCAAAATCAGGAGAAGAAAATTATTATATTGAAGATGGCATAGTTGAGTTTAAAAATAACGATTTGTCAGTTTTAACAAGCTCTATTTTTAATTTAAAGAATTTAGATAAAGATAAATTACAAGAATTATTAAAACTAGCTGAAGAAGAGGCAAATAAATCAGAAATCAATGATCAATACAAGTTTTTAGCTGATCAAAAAATTCAAGTTTTGAAAACTCTTAATTAATAATTTTTTTTATTTTTTCCTTTAGTTCTTTATAAACATTATATTTAAAATCAACCACAACATCTGTTATCATATTTAAATCTATCCATTTCCAATCAAAAAATTCAGGCTTATCTGTTTTTATATTTATATCATTATCACTTCCCAAAAATCTCATTAAAAACCACTTTTGTTTTTGTCCCCTATATTTACCTTTCCAAATTATACCTAGTAGATGATTGGGCAACTCATAAGTTAGAATGCCATCAATTTCTTTAATGAGTTCTACATTTCTGATGCTTGTTTCTTCTTCTAATTCTCTGTAAGCAGCATCTAAAAAATTCTCTCCTGGGTCAACTCCTCCTTGTGGCATCTGCCAAAAATTTTTTGGATTATCAATTCTTTTAGCAACAAAAACTTTATTTTTCTCATTTAGCAACACAATCCCAACCCCATTTCTAAGAGGTAAGCTTTTAAATTTTTCTTCCATTTTATCCGTTAAGTAGTTTAATGGCGTAATTTAATTGATTATCTGTCTCTGTTTTTATTCTAAATTTGTCGGTTTCTTCTTCAATTTCAATGTCAGGTGATACACCAACCTCAGAAATTGATTTACCTGAAGGAAGATAATATTTTGCTACAGTTAATCTAATTGCTCCATTATTTTTCAAAGGTATAATAGATTGCACTGAGCCTTTACCATAACTATTTTCACCAAGTAAAATAGCTCTTTTATGGTCTTTTAAAGCACCAGCAACAATTTCTGAAGCAGAAGCTGAACCGTAATTGATTAAAACAATCAATGTTTTTCCTTTAGTCAAGTCACCTTTTTTTGCAAACCATTTTCTATTTTCTGATTTTTTTCTACTTTTTGTAGAAACTATTTCACCATTATCTAAAAAGAAATCAGAAATTTTAATTGCCTGCGAAAGTAGGCCACCAGGATTATTTCTTAAATCTAAAATATATGATTTTATATCTTTATTTTTTTCTAATTCTTTTATTTTCTTTTCTATTTGTTTGCCACTATTTTCATTGAATGAGGTTAACCTAATATATCCAATATTTTCATTTAATAGATCTGTCTTTACAGATTGAATCTTTATAACTTCTCTTACAATATTAAATGTTAATGCTTTTTTTTTTCCTATCCTTCTAACAGTTAATTTAATTCCAGATCCAACTGGTCCTCTCATTAAATCTACTGCTTCACTTAAAGATTTTCCTTGAACTTGAATATTATCAATTTTGACTATGTAATCACCAGCTTTAATACCTGCTCTAGATGCTGGAGTATTATCTATAGGAGATATGACTTTTACAACCCCTGACTCCATACCTACTTCAATCCCAAGGCCACCAAATTCACCACTCGTCTCCGTCTGCATCTCATTAAAAATTTCTGGAGACATATAAGCAGAATAAGGGTCTAAAGATTGCAAAAGACCATTAATAGCAGAATCCATACTTTCAGACTGATTTATTTCATCAACATATTCTTTATTAATTTTTTCAAGGACTTCTCCAAATAAATCAATTTTTTTATAAATATCATTTTCTAATGAATTAACTAAATTAATATTTATTAAAAAAAAGGAGAAAAAAATTAATAGAAGTTTTTTTATCATATAATTAATTTTTCTTTTGGTATTAATTCAGACCACATTTTTTCAAGCTCATAGAATCTTCTTTTTTCTGGATGAAATATATGAATGATTATATCAATACCATCTACTAATTTCCATTCACTACTTTCTTTACCTTCGATTTTTGAGTCATTGATACCCTTATCTTTTAATTTTTCTAAAACTTGTTCCGACAAAGATTGAATATGTCTTGATGATGTGCCACTTGCAATTATCATGTAATCAGCCATCGAACTTTTATCTTTAAGATCAATGATGACTATGTTTTGTGCTTTGTTTATATCAAGTGTTTTTACTACGATATGTTTTAAATCTGAAATTTTATTCATTTAAAATTTAAGATTATCAAATTTTTCTTAATTGAGAAGATGAAATATTGACTTTATTAAATTCAATAAATTTTAAGTTTTTTTTATCTAGGCTCTTATATGTCTTTGAATTTAACGATTTTTTTTTATATCCGTGCCTATCGAAGACAACAATAACACATTTTTTTGAAATAATTTTCCATTTATGCCATTTATGAAAATTAATTAAATTGTCTGCTCCCATTAAAAAATATATTTCATTTCTTTTATTCTTAGAAACATACTTAATTAAATCAATTGTTTTATTTGATTTGATCTTTTCTTCATAAGACTTTACTTTTATGTAATCAATTTTTCCTATAATTTTTTCGCAATATTTTATTCTTGTAAAAATATCAGTCTTACTTTTTTTTTTTAATGGATTTTTTTTTGTTATTGCCCAAATAATTTTTTTAAGTTTAAATTTTTTTAAAGCTTTTTTAGAAATTGCCAAATGACCTTTATGAGCTGGATCAAAAGATCCACCAAGAATTCCTATTTTATTTTTTTTTAAATTCAATTTATTTCCTTATTACACCTTTACTTGTAATTTGATATTTATAAGAAACCAATTGATTTAAACCAACAGGACCACGTGGTGGGAGTGGGTTTGTAGAAATTCCCACTTCTCCACCAAAGCCAAACTCTCCTCCATCAGCAAATTGTGTTGATGTATTATGCATAGCAATTGAACTTTTTACTTCACTTAAAAATTTTTTTGCAGATTTTTTGTTTTGAGTAATGATACAATCTGTGTGCATAGTTCCATACTGATTTATATGATTTATTGCTTCATCAACATTTTTTACAGATTTTACAGAAACAATAGGTGATAAATATTCTTTTGACCAATCTTTAATTGAAGCTTTTTTAATTTTTTTATTATAAATTTTCCTTATTATATTATCACCAATAATCTTACATCCATTTTTTTCTAAATTTTTTAAAATTTGATTTCCAATTTTTTTAATTATTTTTTCATGAAATAGAATTGTTTCTGTAGCACCACAAATCGCTGTGTTTCTTAATTTAGCATTAAGTACAATTTTTAATGCAATCTTAGGGTTTGCATCTTTATCAACAAAAGAATGACAAACACCCTCCAAGTGACCAATTGTTGGAACTGATGAAAGATTCTGGACTTTGTTAACTAGGTTTTTGCCACCTCTAGGTATGATTACATCAATAAATTGACTCATTCTAGTTAATAAAAAATCGACCACTTTTCTTTTTTTTATATTTATGAATTGTACAAAATTTTCATCCACATTATTTTTTTTTAAAGATTTTCTAAATAATTTTGATAGAATAAGATTTGAATAAAATGCTTCAGAGCCACCTTTCAATATTACTGTATTTCCAGATTTAAAACATAGAGAAGCTACATCAGAAGTAACGTTAGGCCTACTTTCATATATTACTCCTATAACACCAATAGGTATTGATATTTTTGAAATTTTTAGACCATTTGGCATTTTCCATTTTTCTAATATTTTATTAGTGGGATCTTTTAATTTTATAATTTTTTTTATCGAATCAATTATACTTGTAATTTTTTTATCATCTAAAACTAGTCTTTCTATTAAGTTGTCCTTGATTTTCTTTTTGTATGCATTTTTTATGTCTTTTTTATTTTCATTAATTATTAATTTTTTATTTTTATTTATAAGATGATAGTAATCTCTTAAAACTTTATCTTTCTTATTAGAACTTAATTTTTTGTTAAATGCTTTTTTTGATTTTTTACCAAATTTTGTTAATAAATTTTTCATTAAATTTTTACCATATCATCTTTATGAACTACTTCAGACTTCGAAATATAACCAAGTATTTTTTCAATTTCATTTGAATGGCATCCAAGTATCTTATTTATTTCATCAGATGAGAAGGAGCTTAAACCACGGGCAAATTCGTTACGTTTAGCATCAATAATTTTGATGTGATCACCTTTATAAAATTTTCCTGATACTCTTTTTATACCAGCAGCTAATAAACTCTTTCCATTTATGAGAGCTTTTTTTGCTCCATCATCTATTGTGAGCTCTCCTTTTGGAGAAACAGAGCTGATAATCCATTTTTTTCTAGCATGTAATTTTGATACTTTTGATAGAAATAAAGTACAATTATTTTTTTTTTCTATTTGATTAATAGGATTCAGATATAGTCCGTTAGCAATAATCATATTACAACCAGCTAAATTGCAAATTTTTGCTGCTTCAATTTTCGTATTCATTCCGCCCTTACCAAATTGAGTTAAACCTTTAATATTAATATTTTTAATATCTTCCTCTAAATTATTCACATGTTTTATCAGTTGAGCATCTTTAAATATCTTTGGGTTTTTTGTGAAAAGACCATCTACATCAGATAATAAAATTAATGTATCAGCATTTGTTATTTGTGCGACCCGAGATGCTAATCTATCATTATCTCCATATTTTATTTCCGAAGTTGCAGTGGTATCATTTTCATTTACAATTGGTATATAATCAAGCCTAAATAAATTTTCAAAAGTTCTTTTTGCATTTATTGATCTTCTTCTCTCCTCAGTATCATCAAGGGTTAATAAAATTTGTGAAATATTTAGTCTAAATTTTGAAAATGTTTGTGAAAATAGGTTCATCAATTCTATTTGACCCACAGATGCTATTGCTTGACTTTTATCTAATTTTAGATTTTTTTTTTTATAATTCATCTTTTTACAACCAAGAGCTATAGCTCCCGAACTAACAATAATAATCTTCTTATTTTTGGATTTTAATTTTTTAATGTCTTTTGCAAAACTTGATAACCATTTTTTTCTTATTTTGTTATTGTTATCAACTATTAAAGATGATCCAATTTTTATTACGATTATTTTTGAGTCTTTAAGAAACATAAGATATCAATTTTGCTTTAATTCTAGATATAGATTTTTTTTCAAATGTTGACATTGTTATAACTTCAGACTTTATACCTTTAGAAAAACTTCTCAAAATATCTTTCAATTTATCTTTATCAACTAAATCTGTTTTATTTAATATTACAAGTTCTTTTTTCTTTGAAAGTTTAGAACTATAATTTCTTAATTCATTTTTTACTTGATTATAACTTTCTTTAATATCATCGTTAGTTATATCGATCATATGTAAAAGAGATTTGCATCTTTCAACATGTTTTAAAAATTTTATACCAAGACCAGTTCCTTTATGAGCTCCCTCTATCAATCCAGGAATATCAGCAACGGTAACTTCTTTATTATCATAACTGGCTACACCAAGATTAGGGTTTAAAGTTGTAAAATGATAGTTTGCAATTTTAGGATTTGCATTGGTTATTGCTCCTAATAAACTTGATTTTCCCGCATTAGGTAATCCAATTATTCCAATATCTGCGATAGTTTTTAATTGAAGCCAAATTGTAAATTCTTCCCCAGCTGTACCTTTTGTAAATTTTTTTGGAGCTCTATTAGTTGAACTTTTAAATCTTGTGTTACCAAGACCGCCTTTACCTCCAGACGCAGCTACAAATTTTTCTCCAATTTTTATAAAGTCAAAAATTAAAGTTTTATTATCCTCTTCAAAAACTTGTGTTCCTAATGGAACTTTTAAAATTAAATCATCACCACTTTTTCCTGTACGATTTTGACCAGAACCGTTTTCTCCTCTTTTTGCTTTATGATGTTGTTGGTACCTAAAATCTATTAAAGTATTGAGATTTCTTTCTGCTTTTAATATTATTGATCCACCTTTTCCACCATCACCACCATCTGGTCCACCAAATTCAATAAATTTTTCTCTTCTAAAACTTGGAGATCCATCTCCACCGTTTCCAGCTTTAATATAAATTTTTACTTGATCTAAGAATTTCATAATACAACACTTATTTAAGTTGTACTATTAATTGGGTTTTACTGAAACAAAAGTTCTATCTGATTTTGTTTTTTTAAAAACAACTTTACCTTTTATTACTGAGAAAATTGAGTGATCTTTGCCCATTCCAACATTTTCTCCAGGGAAAATTTTAGTACCTCTTTGTCTAACAATTATGTTTCCAGGTATCACAGCTTCACCACCATACTTCTTAACACCAAGTCTTCGGCCGGCACTATCTCGTCCATTTCTAGAAGATCCACCTGCTTTTTTTGTTGCCATAATATTACCTTTTACTTAATTACTTCTTTTTTAGCTGTCTCTTTTTTAGAGGGCTTAGAAATTTTTTCAGCTTCAGATAAAACTTTACCATCTTTTGAAAAAATTTTATTAATTCTTATCATAGAAAACTGTTGTCTATGACCATTTTTTCTTCTTGAATTTTGTCTTCTTCTTTTTTTGAATATTAAGACTGTTCTATTTTTGGAATTTTTTATTAAATCAGCCTCTACTTTAGCACCTTGAACTATTGGAGCTCCAATTTCGATTATTTTATTGTCCCCATAAGCTAAGATTTCTCTAAATTCTATTTTAGTATTAGTTTTAGAATCTGGAAGTTTTTCAATCTTTAAAATTTCACCAGACTTTACTTTATACTGTTTACCACCTGTTTGTATTACCGCGTAAGACATAATGTTAATGTAATTTTTAATTAACGCAATATAGTCTGGGTGAAACTTTAGTCAAGCTCAATAAACTAAAAATTATCCTTTAAATCTCTAAGTTTTGAAAAACTTTTAAGATCATTTGCTCTTAAGAATATATTGCAATCAATCTCATCTTGAATTTTACTTGGTATTGTTGGAAGACCATTTTTAATTTTTTCTGATATTTCTATGATTTTATTTTTAAGTTTATTATTTTTAGAGTCATATTTAATACAAAATTTTGAATTTTGTAGAGTATATTCATGACCACAATAAACTAATGTCTCTGGAGGTAATTTCTTAATTTTATTTAAAGACTCAAACATTTGTTCATGTGTTCCCTCAAAAATTCTACCACATCCTAATGAAAATAAAGTATCACCAGTAAAAATTATTTTATCCTTAGGAAAATAATAACATATATGTCCCATTGTATGACCTGGTATATGAAAAATTTTTATTTCAAAATTATTTTTTGACCAAGTTTGTTTATCTTTTACTAAAATATCTATTTCTGGAATACGATTTTTGTCACCTTCAAAACCAATAATTTTAGCACCGAATTTTTCTTTTAATTCTTTATTTCCACCTACGTGATCATAATGATGATGTGTGTTTAAAATATATTTTAAATTAATGTTATTTTTCGTTACAGCATCTATAATTGGTTTTGACTCACTTGGATCAATTACACATGCAATTTTTATATTTTTATCAAATATTATGTAAGAATAATTGTCATTTAAACATGGTATTACTAAAATTTCCATTTTATTTCTCAATTAAAAAAATTCCAAGATTAGCACTTAAATTTTTTATATTTAAATTCAAATTATTTATATATGAAATCTGATTACTTTTCATAGCAATAGATTTTGATAAATTGAAATTTTTTTTCCTACTAAAAAAAACAAAATCCTTAATAGTACAAAGATGAATATTGGGAGTATTGTACCATTCGTCAGGTAAAGTTCTTGTAATAGGCATCGTTCCTTTTAAAAGAAGATGAAGTCTTATTTTCCAGTATCCAAAGTTTGGAATTGTAACGATAGCTTGTTTACCAATTCTTAAAAGTTGATTAATAACGTTTTCTGGATAAAGAAAAGCTTGTAGTGTTTGACTTAAAACAACATAATCGAATGATTTGTCTGGAAACTGTTTCAAATCCTCCTCTGCATTTCCTTCAATAATAGTTAATCCTTTTGCAATACAGTTTTGAATTTTGGATTTTGAAATTTCAATTCCTCTGATATTAACTTTTTTTTCATTAAGTAAGTATTCCATTAAAACACCATCACCACACCCAACATCTAGCACATGCGAATTTTCTTTAATTAAGCTGGAAATAATTTTAAATTCTGATTTCATATTTAATTCTCTGAATAAGATTTATCTAAAAAATTTTTAAGAGCTTTTAAGAAATCTGGAACATCCAGTAAAAAAGAGTCATGCCCCTTATCTGACTCTATTTCTACAAAACCTACATCGGCTCCAATGGCATTCAAAGCAATCACTATATCTTTATTTTCTTGCGTAGGATATAACCAATCTGAGGTAAAAGAAATTACAAAAAATTTTGCTTTTGTATTTTTAAAAGCATCAGATAAATTTCCATTGAATTGTTTTACTAGATCAAAATAATCCATCGCTCTTGTAATATATAAGTAACTGTTTGCATCAAAACGATCTACGAACACTGAACCTTGATACCTTAAGTAGCTTTCTATTTGGAAATCCGCGTCAAAACCAAATTTTAGATCGTCTCTTTCTTGAAGTTTTCTACCAAACTTTTCTTGAAGACCCTTTTTTGATAGATAAGTGATATGTGCAGCCATTCTAGCTACTGCTAATCCTTTATCGGGAACTATATTATTATTTAAATAATCTCCATTTTGCCAATTATGATCTGCAGTGATAGCTTGTCTGCCAAGTTCATTAAATGCTATATTTTGTGCTGAATGGCTTGATGTGCAAGCTATTGGTATTACAGTTTTTGTTTTGTTAGGAAAATTACTAACAAATTGTAAAACTTGCATTCCACCCATTGAACCACCAACAACAGAAAAGAGTTTTTTAATATCAAAGTGATCTAATAAATTAACTTGAGCATTGACCATGTCATTTATTGTAATGACTGGAAAATCAGCACCATATTTTTTTTTTGTTTTAGGATTTTCATGACTAGGACCAAAAGACCCCATACATCCTCCAATCACATTTGCACAAATCACAAAATATTTATTTGTATCAATAGATTTATTAGGGCCAACAGCAAAAGACCACCACCCGTCTTTATTGGTTACAGGGTTAATACCTGTTACAAATTGATCTCCAGTTAGAGCATGAAATACTAAAATTGCATTATCTTTTTGACTATTTAGCGATCCGTATGTCTCATATGCTATAGGGTAATTAGCAATAGTTTGACCACAATCAAGCTTCAAGGGTTTTTCAACCATCAGTATTTTTATATTTTTTTTTGTATTCATATTTAGTGGCCGGGGGTCTGAATTGAGAGAAAAAAAACTTTTTTAGCTGTTTTTTTAAAGCGCTCGCAATTCAGTTAAATCAGCGCATAAATTTTGTACAAGAAGTTAATTAGTATGTCAATTTTTAAAATATTATACTTATACTATATAAAAAATTGTTATTTTAATTATAAAGAGCTTAAGATTTAAAACATGACTACAATAAAATTTAAAAAATTCAATATAGAGGCCTATAAACCTGGGAAATCCAGTATAAAAAAACATAGGCAAATAATTAAGCTTTCAGCAAACGAATCTGCTTTAGGTGTAAGTTTTAAGGTCAAAAAACTAATATCTAATAAAAATTTAGATTTTTTCAGATATCCAGATGGAAAATCAAAAAAATTAAGATACCAAATATCTAAAAAATTTAAATGTGATAAAAATAAAATTATTTGTGGTGCGGGTTCTGATGAAGTCATCCAGATGTTGTGTCAGTTATTTTTAAAGCCAAACGATGAAGTGATAGTTCCACAATTTAGTTTTTTAATGTATAGAATTTATGCAAAAATAGTCTCTGCAAAGGTTGTATTCGCAAAAGAAAAAAATTTTAAAATATCAATTGAAGAAATTTTAAAAAAAGTGACAAAAAAAACTAAAATTGTTTTTTTAGCTAATCCAAATAACCCAACTGGAACTTATTTAGATAAAGCAGAACTTCTTAAATTGAGAAAAAAATTAAGAGCGAATATATTATTAGTTGTAGATGATGCTTATGCAGAATATATGAAAAATTTAGATTATAAGTCAGGTTTGGAATTATTTAAAAATAAAGATAATGTTTTTATTTTAAGAACTTTTTCAAAAATTTATGGCTTGTCATCATTGAGAATAGGGTGGGGTTATGGATCTAAAAAAATAATTAATGGTTTAAATTTAATTAAACCACCATTTAATATAAATGAGGTTGCTCAAAAAGCAGCTATTGAGTCTCTTAAAGACTCAAAATTTATATCCCAGTCTATCAAGCATAATCTTATATATGCAAAAAAATTAAAAAAGTTTTTGTTCAATTATAAGATTGACTCAAACAAGATTTCTGCAAACTTTTTATTATTGGATTTTTCAAAATGCAGTTTAAAGGCAAGATTTTTTTATGAAAAACTTAAAAAAAAAGGAATTATATTAAGATCAACTGAAGATGGTTATAATCTGAAGAATATGTTGAGATTAACAATAGGATCAAGAACTGATAACTTAAAATTTATGCGTGCTGTAGAAAGTATATTTAATAAATGAAAAATGTATTAATAATCGGCTGTGGATTGTTGGGTTCATCTTTGTTAAGGAGAATTTCAAAAAAAAAATTAGCAAAAAAAATTTTTATTTATGAAAAGTCAAAAAAAAATATATTAAAAATTAAGAAATTAAAATTACCTGGTATTTTGGTTGACAAATTACAAACAGGAGTCATACGATCTGAATTAATTATTTTTTGTACACCAATGAGTGAATATAAAAAGATAATTTTAAAAATAAATCGACACTTGACACCAAGACATATTATTACAGATGTTGGTTCATCAAAATTGAAATCTCTTGAAGTTATAAGAAATAATTTAAAAAAAAATTCCTTCTGGACATCAAGTCACCCGATCACAGGTTCGGAAGTAAGTGGTCCTGAATATGGCAAAGAAGAATTGTTTGAAAATAAGTGGTGTATTTTGATTAAAGATAAAAAAACTAATCTGAAGCATCTAAAATTTTTGAGTCATTTTTGGAAAAAAATAGGTTCAAAAATAGTAATTATGAAGCCAGAAAAGCATGATAAAATTTTTTCTATTACCAGCCACTTACCCCATTTGATTGCTTATAATCTAGTAATGTCAGCGCAAGATTTTGAAAAAAAACAAAAATATGATCTAATTAAATATAGTGCGGGTGGTTTAAGAGATTTTTCAAGGATAGCGGCGTCCAATGAAATAATGTGGAGAGATATTTTTTTTGATAACAAAAAAAATGTTTCAAAAGCTATAGATATATTTATTAAAAATTTATATGCCTTCAAAAAAGATATTAATTTTAAAAATAATAAATCTATTATTAAAAAATTACTTAAAACAAAAAAAGTCAGATCTAAAATAATTAAATTAAAGCAAGATATAAATAAACCTGATTTTGGTCGAAACTAATATTTTTTGATATTACTAACTTTTTTTACCTTTAAATTTGCAGTTTTATAAATATTTTTTATTGTAAAATGTGTGGGCATAATTAACACTTTCTTTCTTGGTCCATAAGCATGGATAAAATCTGATTTATTAAGACATATTCCTACGTGACCTCTCCAAAAAATTATATCACCTTTAACAAATTTTTTTCTTAATCTTTTCTTAAAAAACTTAATTTGATCTTTGGTGTCTCTTGGAAAAAAAATTCGATTATAATAAAAATAAATTTGAATTAATGCGGAACAATCGATTCCTTTTGAAGTTTTTCCTCCCCATAAATATTTTGTATTCAAAAATAATTTAAATATCTTACTAAAATTTTTTTCGCGATGATTGATTTTTCTTATATCAATTTTTTTAATCCATTTATTTTCATCAAATTCAATAAAGTTTTTATTTTTACTTTTTAATGAAATTCCAGAGCCAAAATACAAAAAATTGTTTGTTGATATAAACTTATTATTTTTTTTAATAAAGATTTTTGATTTTAATTTATAGATTTTGTAAGTAGGCTTAAATTTTTTATGAAATACTTTTTTTTTAATATATCCAGTATAATTATCATAATTTGTTTTAATTTTAATCCAACCATTCTTTTTTGATAAAATTTTAAATTCATCCCCATATAAAATTTGTGAAGTAATTTCAGAGTTTGAAGAAGGTTTTAAATATATATTTGATACCGGAGAATTAAAAAAACTATTTTTCACTAAGATGAAGTTTATTTCTCATTATCCATAATATGATAAGAGATGGTATTACCATTAAAGCAGTTATAATAAAAAATGTACCCCAATCACCATTCAACCAATCCACCAATGAACCTGATGATGAAGCTAAAGTGGTTCTACCAGCTGTGCCAATAGAAGCTAAAAGTGCATATTGTGTAGCTGTATATGCTCTATCAACTAACAATGATATAAATGCTACAAAAGCAACTGTAGCGAAAGCAGCAGCTATATCATCAAAAATAACTGCTATAGCAAACAGAAGTTCAGATTTATCACTCCAAGCTAAAACGCTAAATAAAAGATTGGTACTTGCCATTATAATTCCTGCTAAAAACATTGCTTTTAAAACACCAGACCTTATTACAAATAATCCACCCAAGAGAGTAAATACAACTGTAGTAATCCAACCTAAAGTTTTTGAATAAATTGCAATATCTGATTTACTAAAACCTATTTCCTTATAAAAAATAATAGACATTCTCCCCAAGAAAGCTTCTCCTACTTTAAATAAAAAAACAAATCCTAAAATTCCTACAGCAATTGAAAAACCATTTTTTTTAAAAAAACTTATAATTGGACCACTTATAGTTCCACCAATCCAGGTTAAAAAATTAGTAAATAGGTTTTTATTAGTAAATTTATTCGAAATTAATTTGTCATTTTCGATTTGTTTATCTCGTCTTTCTGAACTGTCTGACTCATTTATAAACATTAAGCCAATGTTCATTAATATTACCAGAATTCCTAAAATTAAAAATGTTAATTGCCAATAATTTTCAAATCCTGCATTTTGTAAAATTTCTGCAGAAAAAAGAGATAAGACACCACCAAGCTTATACCCTGACCACCAACCAACAACAGCCATTGCTGCACCTGCAGCCATTGATCTCCCTTCATTTTCTCCTATTTGTTCAATTCTAAGTGCATCTACCGTTATATCTTGAGTTGCGGATGCTATCGCGATTATTAAACCAACTGTAATTACTAAAGCTAAGTTTTCAGTTGGATTAATCACACTCCATAAGGCAAGTGATATTAAAATAATGAATTGCATTAAAACAATCCAAGCTCTTCTATGACCAATTTTTTTTGTTAAAAAAGGTATTTGAATTCTATCTATCAATGGAGCCCATAAGTAATTAAATGCATAAACTCCAAAAATCAAACCAGCCCATCCAATAGTTGATCGACTTAATCCATCTTCCTTTAACCATAAGCTAAGGCTACTACCAATTAATACCCAAGGAAAACCCGAAATAGATCCTAATAATAAAATTTTTAACATTCTTTTATCAAAATAAACTGAAAACATTTCTGAGAAGGATTGTTTCTTTATTTCAATCATTTTTAATTTCTCCAAAAAGAAGGTAAAAATAATACTAATATAGCGAATAGTTCTAGTCTACCTAAAATCATACCTAAAGTTAATATCCATTTTGATACATCTGGTAGAGATGAAAAGTTTCCGTTTGGACCTATAATTGACCCTAATCCAGGTCCTACATTTGAAATAGATGTTGCTGCTCCTGAAATCGATGTAATAAAATCAAGTCCAGTTAATGAGAGTAATGCAGTAATTATAAAAAAAATCACTAAATACATGTAAATAAATGAAATTATTGAAGCAATAAATTTGTTATCAACAGGATTTTGGTCATATTTTAATATAAAAATACCTTTTGGATAAATTATTTTTTTTAATTGATTTAAAACAAAATAATAAAGAATTTGAATTCTAAAAATTTTAATACCACAAGTTGTTGAGCCAGCGCATCCACCAATAAACATCAATCCCAAAAATAAAAATACAGGGAAACCTCCCCAGTTATCAAATTGTGCGTTTACATATCCAGTTCCTGTTAAAATTGAGATAACGTTGAAAAAAACTGTTCTTAAATTTATTTGATCTGCACCACCTACAATTAAATAAATTAACAAAATTATAATACTGAGAATTATAATTTTAAAAAAAGTTTTAATCTGAATATCAGAAAAAAATATTTTTTTGTTTCCACTTAAAAATTTTATATAAGCTATAAAGGGTAAACTACCTAAAATTATAAATATCATTGCAGAAATTTCTATAGAAACACTATCAAAAAAACCAATGGATTTATTATAATTTGAGAAACCGCCAGTTGCTATTGTTGTCATTGAGTGTGTCAAACTATCAAAAATATCCATACCAAGAACTTTATAAGAAATAGCACACAATCCAGTTAACCCGGTATAAATATAAATCAATCGAAGAGCAATTTCTTTAGATTTAGGAAGAATTTTTTCTGATGAATCATTGTTAGAAATTTTAAATAATTGCATACCTCCAACATTCATTATTGGCATAAGTGTAATCGCCATAACTATAATACCAATACCTCCTAACCATTGAAGAATTGCTCTCCATAACAAAATTCCTTTGGGAATAGTCTCTAAATCTGAAATAATAGTAGAACCAGTGGTTGTGATTCCTGACATACTTTCAAAAAATGCATTTGTGAAAGAGAATTCAACACTAGAAAAGATAAAAGGTAAAGATCCAAAAATAGCTATACTTAACCAAGATAATGCAGTTAATAAAAAAGCTTGTTGTAAATTTAACTTTTTATCATGGTCTAAATTAGATAAAAAAAACAATGTTCCAAATATAATTGTTACTATAGAAGCACCAAAAAATGAGGAATCAATTTCACTATAAATGAATTGTACAATTACTGGAATCAACATAAAAACTCCAAGAATTATTTGCAAAATTCCAAGTGTAAAAAAAACGGTTTTATAATTAGACATTTTGAAAGGACATTATTTTATGGTAAATAAATTTCAACTCTATAAGAATTA
>MDTG01273208.1_pt1 | contig 15428 bp, 3 predicted proteins | sample 811421 | NCBI WGS metagenome assembly MDTG01 (sample SAMN05326645, study PRJNA326480) | marine metagenome | isolation source: seawater | place: Pacific Ocean: South East | collected 2011
ACTGTGCTGCTATAGGAGGATTTACTGAAATTTGTGGAATACTGGTAGGAAAAGGAGCTAGCCTTGATACTGAAAATAATAATGGTGATACACCACTAGAAATAGGAGTAAAAAAAGGACATTTAAATGTATGTAGATTGCTTATAGAAAAAGGAACGAATGTTACAGTTATGGAAGGAGCCAAATTATTAAAATTAGCAATTGATAATGGCTATAGAGAAATATGTGAATTACTAATAGAAAAAGGAGCGGAAGTAAATGCTGAAGATGAGAATGGAGATACTCCTATGTTTTATGCTGTATCAAATGGTGACAAAGAAATATGCAAACTATTGATAGAAAGAGGAGTAGAAGTGAACAAAAAAGGTAGTAAAGGACGAGCAGTGTTACACATTGCAGCCCAAAATGGTAAAGAAGAGATTTGTGAAATGTTGATAGAAAAAGGAGCAGAATTAAATGCTGAAGATGAGGATGGAGATGCCCCTCTGTTTTATGCTGTGGCAAATGGTAATAAAGAAATATGCAGACTATTGATAGAAAGAGGATCAGAAGTAAACGAAAAAGGTAGTAAAGGACGAACAGTGTTACACATTGCAGCCCAAAATGGTAAAGAAGAGATTTGTGAAATGTTGATAGAAAAAAGAGCAGATGTAACCGCTGAAGATGAGGATGGAGATACTCCTCTGTTTTATGCTCCAAAAAATAGTGAGGTTTATAAGATATTGCTAGAAAAAGAACAGAATAAATAACTAAAATAAGGGGGAGTATCTCAAAATGTATACTATTGCTAAATAAAGAAGTATTAGTGGTTCATAAAAAAGTAGTGGAACTGATATCAAATATGCTGAGACAAGGGATGTTTACTTGAAGTTCAATATATTTTAGTAATAAGATCTAAACTAACAAGTTCACTTCAAACTAAGTAGATTAAGTGATAATCATGAAGAAATAAGAAAGACTTGTCGTAATAAATTCGTGGAGGGCACGTTGCTAATTCTGAAGGTTCTGTAAAGTATTAAAGGATATGGATAAAATTGGTTAGTGATATTTACATTATATTAGTAAGAAGTTTATATTAAACTTGCCATTTTAAGTTTTGACAGAATCTATAGCGAAGTATTATAACACAAATATTAGAAAATATCTAGTAAACAAGAAAAACAATGGAAAAAAATTGATAATTCAACAATTTTAAGACTAAGTGTTAACTTTTTCTTTGGTTTATGATAGAACTATAGCATTGCAAAAAAAAATTATAAATAGGGGGAGAAATGTATTTTACAATTTCACTCATTATACTGAGCTCATGTCTTAACAATTACACTTTTGATAAGAAAGAAAAAATGGAGGCTGATGTTGGTGCTGCTACCTCTAAGTTTAATGATAATCCTGAAGTTGAAGAGACACCGGATTTAATTATGGAGTTTAAGTTTAGGCCTTTGATTTTATCTCTCGAGTTAGCAAATATGAAAATTGATGATAAGTTGGTTAGTGATTTATTGGGTAGGGTAAAAGATCATAATAAAAAAAGGAAAATAAGGGATGTAATGCAATATATACATCATAAAAATTCTTCAGCACTTTTTAGTTTGCTTTGGGATGAGGAAAAGTTAGATTATAAAAGCAGGCTGATTAAACTTGATGAAGAAGTACCTCTAAATAGTCGTATTAGAGTAACTTATGTTGACTTTATACTCTGCAAGGGATGCTACGATAAGGGTGTTTTAGAGATAATAACTAGAAGTTTAACAAAAAAAGGACGATTATATTCTATGCAACTAGCATGTGTGCTAGGAATAGAGTCTTTTGTTGAATTGATAAGCAAAAAGGATAAAGAGTGTTTATGGCGTGCTAGTGAAGATAGCGGTATGCTGATGAACAGTTTATCATATGCTTCAATGTTAAATCATCGGCATTTAGTGAGTTACCTTATAAATCTTGGAACAAAAAGTCACGAAGGATTCTTGTTATCAGCTATATTAGACAATGATGAAGTAGAGAGTTTATTTATAAAAAAAATCTATAGTAAGAATGATAAAGAGAAGATTGAATTGAAAAAAAAGGTGAAAAATTTGGGTGGAGGGAACAACATATTTCATATACTTCCTTTTATCAAGTATTTCAAATATTTTGTGGAAGTGATGGCTAGGGAAGATAGTTTCATAAAAGGAAACTTTATGCAAAGCAAAGGGGAGTCCCGATTGTTAGTCAATCTTATGAAAAAGTTAGAATGGATGACATTTACAGAAGAGGATGTAATTGAACTACTGAAGAGTAAAAATGATAGAGGCAAGTTACCGTTAGAGCAAGTAGTATTATCGGGAGATGAGAAGTTGTATAGTGCCTTATTGGATACGATAAAAAGAGGATTTAATCTGGAGAATAGGAGCGATTTGGAAGTAGTAAAACCAGATTTTAGATTTTTGAATAAAGTTCTTATATCTAGTGTGGAAAATGGGCTATCAGTAGCTGTCCATGAATGCCTAGGCTTACTTAGAGGGGAGCAAGGTGATAAAGTTACCGAAATAGTCAAGGCTGCATTGGATAAAGCAATAGAGTTAAATAAGAATGAAGTGGTGCTGATTTTGGCCAGGTACCTCGCTGAAGAAGGTAAGTCAAAGATTTTGAAGAAATTATTGAGAAATAGTAAAAAAAGTGACAATGTTTACCTGATATCACTGTTGAATGAATTAAAAAATCCTGAACGTAAAAATTTGTCAAGTCAGGCGATCTATTTAGACAATTTTGATTACGAAATATCCAAATTAGAAGATACAGAGGGTGATTATGACAGAAATATCCTGCATTATGCTGTAATTTTTGGGAATGAAGCCTTAGTTGATTCTATATTAAAAAAAGTTGGTAATTTAGGAGTGGAAAAATACTGTGAAGTTTTAGGGGAAAAAGATTTAGAAGGTAAAACAGTATTTCATTTGTGTTTTGAGTACAGCTGTCTCAGCATATTAAGAAAGCTATTAGATCATAGTATGAAGAAAGTAGGCGGAAAGAGTAGCTTGATTGAAGCGATTGATAAAAAAGGAAATACCCCCCTTCACTATCTTAAAAATGTTAGGTTTTTAGAAGAGACTAAAAGAATTTTAGGAAAAAAGAAGTTTACAAAGGTGTGCAATTGTCGAAATGGAATGGGAAGGAATGTATTGATGAAGTATGTTGGAGATTTAGCCTCAATTAACAATGACTCAAAGGAAGTGGTGAATTTATTGCTTGGAGGCTATAACTACAGACTAAGAGATGAAAGAGGAAAGTCATTGGAGATGCTTATGATAGAAAAAGATGATGACTTCTTCTTTGACCACTTGTATGAAATATTAAACGTAAAAGGGGGGGATAAAGCTCAAAAAGATGACATAGGGAATAATCTTTTACATTACGCAGCAGAATATAGCAGGAAAGGCAGTTGCTTAAAGCTTTTTGATTACCATAGGTTGGACGAAGAAAAGAATGAAGATGGATTGAATGCGAGTGATTTGGGGATAAATAAAGGTAATACTAAGGTTTTGAAGTTAATATTAGAAAAAGATAGAGAAATGGGGGGGGAGAAGAGCTTTGAGGAAAAGGCAAAGGAAATGATGTCAAAGTCCCGTAATAATAAGCAGCAATCAGTGGTAGCAATGTTAAAAGATATGGGCGTAACAGATAAACAAATGGGTATGAAGAGGAGTTCTAGTACAGGGATCTGTTTTGAAAATGAAAATACAGAAATGACAACTGAAGGCCAAGGTTTGAGTTCAAAAATGCTAATTGACAAAATTAATGAATATGAAAATAGGTTTCTATTAGATTCAGACTTTAAATTAAACATTAAATTTGAGAAAGCAACAAAAAATAACATTAAAGAGGTTATAAGTCATGTTGCGAATAATTACTTAGGAAAAAAGGGGCTAAAAAATGGCAAGGGTAGAGAAATAATATTTGCCCTACTGGTAAGATCCTTGTTGAAAGAGAAGAATAGTATTTTAGAATCCTTGATAGAAAAGAAAGTAGTAAAGCAGAGAATATTGAATTATGTAAGTGAAGAGTTAGGAGTAACTTTGTTGGGCATTGCTTGTTACCTTGGCAAAATTGAAATAGTCAATTTGTTAATAAAAAAAGGAGCAGAAGTTGATGTGGTAATGGAAGATGGAAATAGAGCACTTATGCTAGCGTCGCAGTGTGGGCATAATGAGATATGTAAGCTACTTATTAAAAATAAAGCAGATGTTGATGCATCAGATGAAGGTGGATTTAGAGCTTTGATGTATGCAGCAGGCAATGGACATAAGAAAGTATGCCAGCTTTTGCTAGAAAAAGGGGTAGATATTGATGCAGAAAGTATTACAGGATGGAGGTCTTTGATGTATGCAGCAGGCAATGGACATAAGGAAATATGCCAGCTTTTACTGGAAAGAGGAGCAGAAGTTGATGCAAGTGAGAATGATGGATGGAAAACCTTGATGTATGCAGCATGCAATGGCTATAAAGAAGTGTGTGAATTGTTAATAGAAAGGGGAGCAGATGTTAATGCAGAGAGAGCAAATGGATGGAGAGCTCTTATGTATGCAGCAAGCAATGGTTATAAAGAGATATGTGAGTTACTGATAGAGAAAGGAGCAGAGATAGAAGCGGGAAAAAATAATGGATGTACAGCATTGATGTTAGGGGCATCAAATAGACACAAGAAAGTGTGTGAGCTCTTACTAGAAAGAGGAGCAAATGTTAATTCAGAGAAGAACAACGGATCTACGGCACTAATAATAGCAGCAATCAATGGTTATAAAGAGTTATGTGAATTATTTTTAAGCAATGGAGCAGAAGTAGATAAAAAAATGAAGAATGGATGGAGTGCGTTAATGTTGGCAGCCCAAAATGGACACAAGATTGTATGCCAGTTACTGATAGAGAGAGGGGCAAAAGTAAATGTATCAAATAATAACGGTATTAGTTCTTTGATGTACGCAGCAGGCAATGGGCATAAGGAAGTGTGTGAGCTATTATTGAAAAGAGGAGCTAAAGTTGATGAAGTAGATGAAGAAGAGTTTACAGCATTGATGTTAGCAGCAGAGGGTGGGCATAGAGAAGTATGTGAATTACTATTGAAAAAAGGTGCCAAGTTAGGGGCTTTGAATAAAGATAGGGAGAGTCCATTAATGATAGCAGCAAAGTACGGATACAGAGAAGTATGCCATTTGTTTATAAAAGAAGGAGCAGAGTTAGAATCTTTGAATAAAGACGGGGAGAGTCCATTAATGATAGCAGCAAAGTGCGGATACAGAGAAGTGTGTGAGCTACTTCTAGAGGAAGGAGCGAAGTTAGGAAATAGAGATCGGAGGAAAAGTCTGCTAGTGTTAGCAGCAAAGCATGGACATAAGGAAGTGTGTGAGCTAATGCTGGAAAAAGGGTTAGAAGTTGATGAAGCAGACGAAGGTGGGTTTAGAGCGCTAATGTTTGCATCAGAGGGTGGTTATAAAAGATTATGTGAATTTTTAATAGAGAAAGGAGCAGAAATAGAAGCAGCAAGCAAAGAGGGAGTAAGAGCATTGATGCTGGCAGCAGGTGAAGGCTACAAAGAAGTGTGTGAGCTATTGATAGAGAAGGGAGCAGAAATAGAAGCATCAAATAAAGATGGAGAAAATTCATTAATGATAGCAGCAAAGCACGGACATAAAGAAGTGTGTGAGTTTTTAATAGAAATGGGAGCGAAAGTAGAATCACTAAATAAAAATAGAGAAAATTCATTAATGATAGCAGCAAAGCACGGACATAAAGAAGTGTGTGAGTTTTTAATAGAAATGGGAGCAGAATTAGAATTACTAAATAAAGATGGAGAGAATTCATTAATGTTGGCAAAGAAGAATGAACATAAAGAAGTATGCGAATTGTTAATAGAAATGGGAGCAGAAGTGGACAATAGAGAAGGTAGTTGGGGCAGTGGGGTTGCATTAATAAGTGGTGGTTATGAAGGAAATTGTGGGCTACTATGATCCTATTTGAAGATTTTTTGAAGCTGAGGATTATATAATCATGAATCAGGACTTGTTTGACAAAACAAAGTCTAATAGAAGTTGGTTTATATTTTTAAGAAATTACGATAAATAATATTCAAAAAGTAAAGGGGATAGAGATGCGTTTTATTTTTTTATTCATTTTTTTAGTTTCATGCTTGGCTAAGGATAGATTCAAAGAGAAAGAAAAAATGGAAGTGATGGGAGCAGTAGCTGCTATATCTGCTATATCTGCTGTTTGTAAGCAGCCTGAGGTAAAAAAATTTATAGATGATAAGTCGAAACTATTAAAGTTGTCATATGAATGGGCCGCTACAAAACTAGATGAGAGATTTTTCAGACACGTAGAAGATGCAATAGAGGATACTAAAGAAAGGAAAGAATTGAGAAACTTGATAAAAGCGATAAAAGAGTCTAACAAAGAATCCATATTAAACTCCCTTAATAAAAAAGATAAAGAGAAATCGCTTATTAACCTAAACAAGACAATACCTATCAATGAAGAAGAGACAACCTGTGCTAACCTGATATTGTTGGGAGGCTGCTACAATGATCTCATTTTGGATAAAATAATTGAAAGTTTACCTATTAAAAATTCAAAAGGAATGCACCCTATACACTTAGGTTGCATTTTCGGATTGAAGGATTTAGTTGAAAAATTAATAGAAAAAGATAAGGATTGTCTAAAATATGTGAGTGACAAACTTAAAGGTATCAAAATGAATGGTCTAGCTTATGCGGCAATGTTTGATTGCTATAATCTAATACTGCACCTTTTTGAGAATAATATACTCGAAGATAAAGCCGAAATTAATGAAGGGTATATAATTTCAATAATGCTATCAAATAACAATATTAGAGATCTGTTTAAAAAAATTTTTTATGGAACAGGTGAAGAAAAAGAAAAAGAAAAAGAAAAAGAAAATTTACGTAAAAAAATTAGGGATTTGGGAATGAAAAATAATGTATTTCATATTTTACCCCAGATTAAAAACTTAAAGTCATATTCAAATTTAGGTGTTGAACAAAACCCTACTCTTAGTGAAATTGGTAATATACCGATAATAGAAGAAAAATACAATGGGTATCTTGTTAGTAACCTTATAGGAGAACTGGAATGGTTGGGATTTGGGAAAGAAGAAATTTTGAAATTGTTAGCAGAAAAGAATAGTGATGGCAGAACTGTGGGAGAAATTGCATTGCTATGTGGTGAAGAGGAACTTATTTTTATTTTATATAAGGTGGTTATTAAAGAGGCTTGTCAATTAGCCAAAGAAGAAGATACTCCAGAAATATTAGAAATAGCTAAACCTATGCTGGGTATTTTGGATAATTTTTTATCTTTGAGTATAGAGAGAAGATATATTGAGGGTGTGGGCTGGATTTTAGAAATATTTTCAATGGTGCCTAACTTAGTCGATGGGGATACCTCTATAATTTCTGTAGTCACACAAGCTATCAGTAAGGCTGTAGAAGAAGGGGCGAATGAAATATTATTTCTTTTGTATAGGTTCATGGAGCAAAAAGGTGAGAATATCAATCCAGAATTGTTAGAGAAAATAGAGGGAGACGACTTCTTAAATCATTTGCAGCGGGGATCCAGAAATATGACAGAAAAGGATTTTGCATTTAGAGCACTGAAAGATATTAGTTATAAAGGTAGAATAAATGATCTAAAAATGGAGGGAGGATATTGTAAAAGAAGTATCTTGCTTCATGCTGTACATTTTGGCAATATGCCTTTGGTTAAATCTATAATTACTCAAATTGAGAACTCAGACTCTTTTGAGGAAATATTATTTCAAGAAGATGTAATAGGTAAAACTGTGTTTCACATATCTTGTGAGAATAATTGTATCAGTATACTGAATTATTTATTGGCTCGTTGCAGGGAGAAGGGTATAAGTAATGAGTCAGCATTGTCAGCAAGGCTTTTAGATAAAAAAGGTAACTCCCCACTTCATTACGTTAAGAGCATTGACCTATTAACTGAGGTAAAGAAATTATTAGGAGATAATGAATTTATAAAGACCTGCAGACATAAAAATAAATATGGTAAAAATGTTTTAATGAAATATGTATCAGATATAGATCCAAGGGGGGCAAAAAAATTGAAACTAGTGAAATTACTGCTAAAAGATTATGATTATAGCTCTGTAGACAAAGAAGGAAAGTCATTAGAAATGCTAATGATAGAGAGTAATGATCAATTTTTCTCTCCTTGTTTAAAAACAATGTTTGAAAAAAGAGAATTTGACATGAGTAGACAAGATAATTCAGGAAATAAATTGTTGCATTATGTGGCAAAGCACAGTAAAAAAGGTACCTGCCTGGATCTTATTCGCAATAAGCAAACCTACTTTGATTTACTAAAAAAAGAAAATAAAGAGGGTTGTACTCCAGAACAATTAGCAGTAGATGAAGATAACTCTCTAGTATTGTTAGCTATGTTAGAGAAAAAAGGAGGTGTGGAACAGATAAAAGGAAAAAGAAGAATGGAGAGGGATTTTAAAGAAAAGTTAAGTAGTTTGATAGACAGGGCTAAAAGCAAGAATAAAAAATCAGTGATATCAGCATTGATAAATATAGGTCGGGTAAATTCAGTTAAAGAACTTTTTGAAAATAGTAATCTGGATTACTGGGGGGTAATGGAAGCAGGGGTTGATTGTAATCAAGTGCCGACTATAAAAAAATTACTGGAAATTAAAGGTAAACTTCCATCAGACATAGATGGTAAGTTAAAAAGTATATTGTTTAGGGCATTGGAAAAAGGCAGTATGGAAATAGCTAGTTTAATTGTTAGGAATTATAAAGAAAAAGTGGTGACAAGAGAATCAAACAAGATAGTGGTATTTGATTTGTTAGTAAAGGCTATAGAAAAAAATGAAGATGATTTTGTTAGGGATCTATTAGGGGTTGAGGCAATAAAAAATGAATTAATTAGCTATAAAAGGGATGATAAAAAAATTGGATTACTGGGAGACGCATGTTATTTTGGAAGAAATGACCTAGTCGAACTATTAATACAAAGTGGTGCGGACGTAAATTCAAATAGAATCCAAAATGAACCAGTGCTACATTTAGTAGCACATCAGGGGTATAGAAGGTTATGTAAAATTTTAATTGACAATGGAGCAGATGTAAATGCTAAAAATTCAAAAGGATTAACTGCGTTAATGATATCAGCAGAAAAAGGTGATAAGGAAGTATGTAAAATTTTAATTAAAAATAAGGCAGGAATAAATATTGAAGGTAACAGAAGGTTGACGGCATTAATGCTAGCGGCAGAAAAAGGTCATAATGAAGTATGTAAGTTTTTAATTGATAATGGGGCGAAAATAAATTCTGAAGATTCAAAAGGGTTAACAGCATTGATGCTGGCAGCTCAGGAGGGGCACAAGGAAGTGTGTGAAATTTTAATTGAGAATAAAGCAAATATAAATGCTAAAAATTTAGAAAGGTCAACAGCATTGATGCTGGCAGCGGAAGAAGGTCATAATGAAGTATGTAAACTTTTAATTGACGATGGGGCAGATATAAATGCTAAAAATTCAAAAGGATTAACTGCATTGATGCTAGCAGTAAAAAAGAGGAATAAGGATGTGTGTAGTAGTATTTTGCTTAGTGAAAAATTAACAGTAAATGCTAAGGGTAGCCAAGAAGCAACAGCTCTGCATTTTTCATCAGAGAGCGGCAGTAAAGATATATGTGAGATGTTAATAAAAAAAGGCGCTATTATAGATCTACAAAATAAAGAGAATATGACCCCTTTACATCTTGCATCTAAGAATGGTAAAGAGGATGTGTGTAAGCTATTGATAGATAGGGAAGCTAAGACCGACATCAAAGATAAAAATGGTAATACTCCTAAGGATTACCTTCGTGAGAATGGGCTTTTTCATTTAATAAAAGGTGAAGAGGCAAATCAGCAAGATAAGACAGCCAGCAAGATTTTTTGTATATCGACTTACATTTGTCTGTTTTTAGCAATGATATGGATATTTTTGTGATTACTTAATTTATTTTTTAGAAATAAACGGAATGTTTAATCCATTCTAGCTAAAGTTTTTTGTTTAAGTAATTTAGGCATATTTATTCTCTTTGATAATCTTATTAAAAATATCAATGAGGGTGTTTACTTACAAGGAGATAACAATGAAGAGATATAATTGTAATATATTTAGGATTATAATGAAGATATTTAGAGGGAAATTGCATTAAAAAAGGATATATAGACTCAGAGTAAATAGAAAATTTATTTAGAAAGTTCCTACTAGGACAACACATATAGTATTGAATTTAATGTATAGTAAATAAGTGATTCAATTATTTTAAAGGTAAAATTTAACTTTTTTTCTGATTTGTGATAGAAACATAGCAAAATTAAAAATTAGGAGTGATAATTGTGCTTCACAATTTCATTCGTTTTGCTTCATGTCTGATCAAGATCTTAGAAAGGAAGAGAAACTGAATGCTCTTGCCAGTACTGCGATATTTACATTTGGCGAAAATGCTGAGGTAGTAAAGACTGTAGATTTGGTTTGATGTATGCAGGTTAATCATAGAAAAAGGCTCAGGTGTTACAGGTGTGTATGGGGTCAAACTATTAAAATTACCAATTGATTTTCACATTAAATATTTGTCAATATCTATTAAATAGAATAATAATTGATCACAACATGAAAAAAGGAATAATTATAACACAAATAACAGGAAAAGTAGAAATAAATGTGTGGAAATTATTTAAAAAATAGATAAGTTATTAAATTAAGCGCAAAAAGTTAACTTTTTTTCTGATTTGTGGTAAAACTATAGCAGAAAAAATAAAACTGGGAGGGATAAATGTATATAATAATTTCATTCATTCTATTGAGTTCATGTCTAGGTGATTATAATTACAAAAAGAAAGAGAAGATGGATAAGGTCATAGACCCTCTCATTTCTAAAATTTTCGATGGTACTGAAGTTGGCAAGACTATAGACTCAGTTACAAGACCTGTCCTAAAGCCGATAAGGCTGCTGTTTGACCTGTTTAATGAGGAATTGGATGAGAGATTACTTGATATTTTAGAGAATAAGATAGCAAATAAGAGAAAAAGTAAAAAAATAAAAGATCTACTAAAATATATAAAGAGTAAGAATATAGCAGCAATGAAAAGATTACTAAAAAATGAAGAAGAGGAACCTGTAAAGGAGCTTATTAACCTGAACGAAGAGTTAACTCTATCCAGTGGTTCAAGGGTGAGTTATGCTAATTTGATATTGTGCAAAGGGTGTCATGATAATGAAATTTTAAAGATGGTAATTAAAAATTTGCCAGCCAAGAATGAAGGCCTGCATACTGTACATTTGGCGTGTATATTAGGGTCTGAGCAATTTATTAATTTGCTATCAGAACAAAATATAGATTGTTTTAAGTATGTAAATGAAGAAGAGAGCATAAGAATGAATAGCCTAGCTTACGCGGCAGTATTTGATAGAGTAAATGTTGTAAATCAGCTCCTAGATTATGGTGTAAGAAGTCATGAAGGATATATTTTATCGATAATATTAGGAAATGGAAAAGTAAAAGAATCTTTTATGAGAAAGGTTTACGGAAGCAAAGTTAGTAATAGCAGTGAAGAAAACAAAGAATTAAAAGAAATAGTACAAAATTTGGGAGATCGTAACAATGTATTCCACATTTTGCCTTTGGCTGAGCAGATCAAGCAAATTGAAGGTGTAGAAACTAAGCAAAGAGATTTATTTATTGGGGATTTGATAGAGAAGCTAGAGGGAATAGGGCTTACTCCAGGGGAAATAGCAGAATTGTTGAAAAGAGAAAATAGTCAAGGGAATATGGCGATAGAGTGCATAATATTGTCGTGGAATGAGAAGTTGTATAAAGCTCTATCTAGTGCTATAAAGTCAAAGTATGGAAAGAGTATTTTTGAATTTATGGAGTTTGATTCAAATGTTTTGGTTAGGGCTTTCTCTTCAGGGATAGAAGCAAATTCCTTCAGGATTATTGAAAATATTTTGAATATATTTCAAGCACACAAAAGTGATGTAACTCCACTAGTCATGGCTGGGTTGGATAAGGCATTAAATCTGTCTAAAAGTGAAGTAGTGTTCTTTTTATGTAAATATCACACTAAAATAAGGGGAGAGTTACTGTCACTCTTGGAGGAATTAAGTAAAGAGAAGAGCAGTAGTTTCATAACCAATTTATGGGAATGCTTGAAAAGTTCAATGACTTCAGATTTGTCATACAAAGCAGCTGACCTGCGAGATATAGGTGATATGTCATTGAAAAATACAGAGGGGGATTACAGCAGGAATATATTGCACTATGCAGTAATGTTTGGAAATGAATCATTAGTAAGTTCAATAATAAAAAGGATTGAAAGTTTAGGCAAAAGAGATCGTTTGAAATTATTGAATAGAAAAGATGGAGAAGGAAAGACAGCGTTTCATTTATGTTTTGAAAGTAATTGCTCAAATATATTGAGAAGACTATGGGATTGTGAAGCAAAAGTAGAAGACAAAGGTGATTCAATTAAACAAGTTGATGAAAAAGGAAATACTCCTCTGCACTATGCAAGGAGTATTGGAATATTAAGAGAGTCTGAAAAGTTGTTAGGAAATCAATTTTGGGAGGTATGTAGTTGTAAGAATGAAGTAGGAAGAAATGTGTTAATGCAATATATTTCTGATTTGACTGAACTGGAGGATAACTCAAAGGAAGTTGTGAGTTTTCTGCTTGAAAATTATGACTATACATCTAGAGATAAAGAAGGAAAGTCACTAGAAATGTTAATGATAGAGAAAGGTGAAAACTTCTTTCATGACTATCTGAAGGATATATTCAAGAAGAAAGGATTTGATAAAAAGCAGAAAGATATAATTGGCAACAATCTTTTGCACTATGTAGCAAAGTACAGTAAAGAAGGTAAAAGCATAGGTCTTTTTGATAATAAGTCTTACTGTGATTTGGGAGGAGAAAAGAACAAAGATGGTCTAAAGGCAAGATATATAGCAGTAGAAGAGGATAACTCTAAAGTTTTACAATTAATGTTAGAAAGGTACAGAGAAATAAAAGGGGAAAAGAAATTTGAAGAAAAAGCGAATAAAATGATGATAGAGGCGGTGAATAACAAGAAGAATGCGGTGATAGCAATGTTACTAGATATGGGGATAGAAGAAACAAGAAAAGGGATGAGACGAAGTGTTAGTACAGAGAGTTTGTTTGAAGATAAAAAAGTGGAGATAGATTATATAGGAATAATAGAAGAGGGACTAAAGTTGGGTTCAAGAATAGTAATGGAAAAAGTATTTGAGTATGAAGACAAGTTTCCATCAGATATGGATGAAAGTATAAAGAAGATGATAGAAAAGAAAATAGAAGAAAACAGTACAGAGGCAGCAAGTTATATTATTGATAGATATGCAAAAAGAAGTAAATTGGAGGATGAAAAGGATAAGCAAATAATGTTTACTGTTTTGGTAAGAGCAATAAAAGCAAACAAGAATAACTTTTTTAAATCTTTAATAGAAAATGAAATTATAGAAGACAAAATGATAGGCTACAAAGAAGATAGTAATAAAGTTACACTGCTACATATGGCTTGCCTTTTTGGCAGGGATATAATAGCTAAGTTACTAATAGAGAAAGGGGCAAAAATAGAAGCAGCAAGTGTAGGTGAAATAAGAGCATTGATGCTATCAGCAATTAATGGCCACAAAGAAGTTTGTGATCTATTGGTAGAGAAAGGGGCAGAAATAGAAGCAGAAATGGAAAGTGGATTTAGAGCATTGATGTTTGCGGCAGGAAATGGGCATAGGGAAGTGTGTGAGATACTGATAGAGAAAGGAGCAGAAATAGAAGCGGCAATGAAATATGGAGTAAGAGCCTTGATGATGGCAGCAGAGGAGGGTCACAAGGAAGTATGTGAGCTATTGATAGGGAAAGGAGCAGAAGTAAATGCAGCAAATGTAGTTGGAGAAAGAGCATTGATGCTAGCAGCGCAGGCAGGTCATGTAGAAGTGTGTAGGCTACTGATAGAGAAGGGAGCAGAAATAGAGGCAGCAGATGAAGATGGGAAAAGAGCGTTGATGCTAGCAGCAAAGGAGGGGCATAATGAAGTATGTGAGCTATTAATAGAGAAGGGAGCAGAAATAGAGGCAGCAGATGAAGATGGGAAAAGGGAGTTGATGCTAGCAGCTCAAAAAGAAGGTTATGTAGAAGTGTGTAGGCTACTGATGGAAAAAGAAGCAGAAATAGAAGCAGCAAATGTAGTTGGAATAAGAGCATTGATGCTAGCAGCTCAAAAAGAAGGTTATGTAGAAGTGTGTAGGCTACTGATGGAAAAAGAAGCAGAAATAGAAGCAGAAGTAGAAGCATCAGATATTAATGGATTAAGAGCATTGATGCTAGCAGCGCAGGAAGGCCAAAAAGAAGTATGTGAGTTATTGATAAAGAAGGGAGCAAAAGTAGAAGCAGCAAATAAAGATGGATTTAGAGCGTTGATGATAGCAGCACAGGAAGGCCACAAAGAAGTGTGTGAGCTATTGATAGAGAAGGGGGCAGAAATAGAAGTATCAGCTAAAGATGGAACAAGAGCTTTGATGTTAGCATCGCAGGAAGGCCATAAAGAATTGTGTGAGCTATTAATAGAATTAGGAGCAGAGGTAGAAGCATCAAATAAAGATGGGAAAAGAGCATTAATGCTAGGAGCAGTCAAGGGCCATAAAGAAGCGTGTGTGTTGTTAATAGAAAAAGGAGCAAAAGTAGAAGCGGCAGACATTGAGGGAATTAGAGCATTGATGCTAGCAGCAAATAATGGCCACAAAGAAGTGTGTGAGCTATTGATAGAAAAAGGAGCAGAAGTAGAAGCAGCAAATAAAGATGGGAAAAGAGCATTAATGCTAGGAGCAGTCAAGGGCCATAAAGAAGTGTGTGAGTTATTAATAGAGAAGGGAGCAGAAATAGAAGCAGCAAATGGAGATGGAGTAAGAGCATTAATGCTAGCATCCTGGAATGGACATAAAGAAGTATGTGAACTATTGATAGAGAAAGGAGCAGAAGTGAATGCAGCAAATAAAGATGGATTTAGAGCGTTGATGATAGCAGCCCAAAATGGAAATAAAGAAGTGTGTAAGCTACTGATAGAAAAGGGAGCAGAAATAGAAGCAGCAAATAAAGATAGAGTAAGAGCATTGATGCTAGCAGCACAGGAGGGGCACAAGGAGGTGTGTGAAATATTGATAGAAAGAGGAGCAGAAATAGAAGCAGCAACTAAAGGTGGATTAAGATCATTAATGCTAGCAGCAATTAATGGCCACAAAGAAGTGTGTGAGCTATTGATAGAGAAGGGTGCAAATGTCAACTTAAAGAATAATTGGGAAAATACTCCATTACATATTACGGCACAGAGAGGGCATTTG
>MDTG01362299.1_pt1 | contig 15428 bp, 9 predicted proteins | sample 811421 | NCBI WGS metagenome assembly MDTG01 (sample SAMN05326645, study PRJNA326480) | marine metagenome | isolation source: seawater | place: Pacific Ocean: South East | collected 2011
CACAAGCTTTTGGATCATTTTCTGAGTCACAAGCTTCTTTAGCTGCAAGTAATTCAGATTCATAATCTGCATAAGCTTCTCCTGATACTATACCTCTATTGTTCATACCAACTTCAGTTTCTAACTTTTCTCTTTTTTGAGATTCTCTAGTTAACTGATCGTTAATTACAACGGCACTTCCATCTTCAGTTTCAGAAGTTCTAATAGATTGTCCTGGATCTAATACTAAACTAGCACCGAGCTCAAAAACACCCTCTTCTTTTTCTGATTTTAATATACCTTTAATTTGGTCTAATTTTAAACCACTAAATTTTCCAGAGTCTGGCTCTGGATCTTGCATAAACATCATAATTTTTGTTTTTTTTTGATTGTTATTATTATTTAAGAATTGATTATTTTAGCGCGCACTTTTAACCAATTCTTATTATAAATACTATGGTTTTTTAAAAAGTTTAGGGTAAAAAAAAGTATTACAAAACTTTTACTAAAATGTGTATTTTTAGTGATAAAATGTGGGTAAAAACTACCTAAAAATAAATGTTATCTTATCGTTAATTGTTAATTTATATGGATTTAACCATTCTATTTCTCTAAGGTTGATTTTATAATCTATATTAAAATCATATCTTAAACCGTTTATGTATAATTCAGTTTTTTCAATATCTATATTAGTACCTAAAGGTATTACATCATCAAAGATAACTTGATTGTTTACTGTAGGAGAAAAAGTAGATGATTTATAATTACCAACCTCTGCAATTATTAAATCTTTTGGGTCTCTTATTATATAATTTTTTATAATTTTTTTCATGAGAATGTTCCTTTTAATGTTATCGTACTACTAGATGTTGGTACTGATTTTAATATATTTATTTTCAATTCTTGCCCTATAAGTGAGTTAAATGGTAAAGTTTGTAATACATCATCTAAAAATACTTCATACTCAATAATATTTTGTGTTATTATCTCACTAAACTCTACATTAAATTCAATCGGAATAGAACTATTATTTATAGATGGAAAGAATGTTAAATTTATTTCTACTAAACCTTCTTCCTCTACTTTATTTATTTGGTATGGTGCGGAACTAACCTTTTCTGTCAACTCAAAAAATTGAATCCCTCTACTAATTGCAGGTGTAACTTCAAAATCATCCTCATTTAATAAATATCCTAACATTTTTATAGTAAATAATTGTACATAATATTTTTTTTCATCTAAATTACTAATAACGCTTTCATCACCTATTGAATCTAACATTAAAGGTATTGGATGACCATTAATTCTTAAATATTTTTCACCTTCCGCAAAAGATCTTAAAATAGAATTATTAAAAATATTAAGATCTCTCATTCTAGTACAAAATAATCTAACCTCGTAATTTAAGTCCACAGAAACTGGTTGTGGTATTTTATATATGTCATAACTTTTGATGTTTCCATCCCAAGTGGGTATTTTCATATATGTAAATGTTGGTTTACCTGGTACATTGAACTTACCAGCATAGTTTGTACCTATCTGTGCATCTGGTTTTCTAACTATTGTTATAAAAGGCATAGTTATATTTTTATATTCGTCAGAAAATTTCCATGTTCTTGCAAACTCTGCCCATCTTTGTATACTTAAAAATATTACAGGTACTTTTTCACCACCTAATACTAACTCTAATTCTCCCTCAACATATTTTATAAAGTCTCTATCCATGTCTTCATGTAAAATACTTTTTGGTAAGTATGTACCAGGGTTTGCTATATTATTTAAAATATTTTGTCTAGCTTGAAATCCCTCACTAGTAGGTGTAATTTTTAAATTTTTTCTATAATTTTTAGGTAATCCCATCTTTATTAAATACCTTTAAATTCATCTTCAGGTGCTGGCACACATGTCACAGTTCTGTAAAAACCTTTATACCCAATCATAGTGTGTGAGTTATCTGAAGTTATTATTCCATTATTTGATACCGTCCAGTAAGTCATTTTATCTTCTGTTTCTGCATACCCAATATAATCCCCATAATTAATCTCTGCACCTAGTTCATCTAAATGTGATTGATATATACCTAAAGTTAGGTTACCGTGTTCTAAATGTCTTAAACTACCATCTGGATTCCAAGATTCATTTTTGGGTGTTTCCATTTGAAAATTAACAGTTAATTCTACAGGTGCTTTAAATCTTATTTCATTTCTACCCGCTTCACCGTATATATCATCCGTTGATGATTCTCCTTGAAGTACTTGAAATAGTATAACTTTAATGTTAATATCCCCTTCTAACCACTCCCTACCAAAATCTACTTCTAAATTAAAATCTTCTTCCGAAAAAAACTTATTTACTCTAGTTATTGGAATTTTTCTGTTGTTTTTCATCTATCTTTTCTCTATAAATATTTATAGTTAAGAAAAAAATGATTATAATTATAATATTATGTTAGATATAAAAGATATAAAAGGGTTAGGTGGGGAAGAATTACTAAAGGAGTATAGTGGTAATAATCCATATATAAAATATATGAAGAAAAAATATTTAACTGAAAAGTCTTATTTCTTAACCACTAACCAAAGTAAGTATGTAACAAAGTTCTATAATTTTGAACCTAAAATGATTAATAAAGTGGTTGAGATAACAAATTATTTTTCAGAACAAATATGTGAAGAACATAATTTAAAAACACCAATAAGTAAAATTTTTATTGAGACTTTGTTAGCGGAAAGTGAAAAAGCAATTCATGTTATATGTAAATTTTATAAAAACCAAAAAGATGTAAAATTGATTTGGATACCTAAAACTCAACTTATTGATGATATACATTATGAAGATGTTGATATAGAAGTAGATTATGAAAAATATAGTAAATTAGATAAAAGAGGTTGGTCTGCATTCCAACATCAAAAAGAAGGTATAGAATTTCTTTTAAAGAATAAAAAATGTATATTAGCAGACGATATGGGGTTAGGTAAAACATATCAGTCTATAGTTAGTGCATTAGAATCTGAATCAGAAAGAGTATTAATTGTTTGTCCTGCATCCCTTAAAATAAATTGGATGAGGGAAATACAAAATTTTTGTGAAGATGTCTCTATTATAAAGGGTAAACATTGGAATCCCGCAAGATTTACAATTATTAATTATGATATACTGAAAAATTTTCATACTATTGAAGAAAGGGGTAAAAAATACGAAGATTGGGAATTAAGGAGAGAAATAGTAGAATTTAATCCCGACTTAATGATTTTAGACGAAGCACATTTTGTAAAAAACCATAAAAGTATTAGAGGTAAAATTTTAAAAGATTTATCTAAAAGATTTACACCAGAAAGAATATGGTTACTAACAGGTACACCTATTGCAAATAGACCTATGGATTATTATAATTTATTATCTATAATTGATTCTCCAGTATCAAGAAATTGGGTACAATATGCAAGAACTTATTGTGAAGGAGTTAGATTTAAAAAAGGTGGTAGATATGTTTGGGTAACTAAAGGTGCATCTAATTTAGAAGAATTAAATAATAAAACTAAAAGAACAATTCTTAGAAGAAAAAAAGAGGAAGTTTTAGACTTACCTGATAAACTTATAACACCAATATATTTAGAATTACAAAATGTAGATGGTTATAAAAACGTGTGGGAAGAATATCTACAACAAAGAAAGATAGATGGTAAAAAAGGTAACCCAGCAAAAGATTTAGTTGAGATGACACTATTAAGGACTTTTATCGCAATGGAAACTGTACCATATACTATTGAAAAGGTTGAAGAGGTATTAGAACTAAATAAGAAAACAATTATATTTTGTAATTTTAATGAAGAAATGGATTCTTTTTTAAGACATTTTGGGGAAAAGTCAGTATGTGTTAGAGGTGGTATGAGTGATAAACAAAAACAATTCGCAGTAGATAGATTCCAAAACGATGATGATTGTAAAGTATTTGTAGGACAAATTAAAGCGGCAGGTGTGGGACTTACCTTAACTGAAGCAGAGATTGTTATAATGAATTCTTTAGACTGGGTACCTGGAAATCATGAGCAAGCAGAAGATAGAGCATATAGAATTGGGCAAAACAAAACTGTAAATATTTATTATATGTTAATTGATGACACTATAGATACTTTAGTGTGGGATATTTTAAATGAAAAAAAGAAAGTTATTGGAACAATTATGGGGGAAAATGATATTATAACAGAATTTATAAAAAAAATAGAAAATGAATAAAACACCGATAGTATTTAGTATGGAAGGTTGTCCACATTGTGACAATCTTAAAAAACAATTAAAAGAAAGAAAAATAGACTTTATTGAAAAAGATGTTGATAAAAAAGAAAATGAAGTCTTATATGAAAGTTTTTCTAAAAAAGTAGATAGTACTTACTTACCTGCAGTATTAATAGGTAAAAAAGCATTTATTGCGGAAAAGTCTTATAAAACTATTGATCAGGCAGTAGATATTATTGAAAGTTACCTTCAGGAGCTTTCCCATCGTGAGAACCGTTAAGGTTAAAATTAGTTGCGTCCTCACTATACTTATCGATTAAACTACCTAATTGATTAATTATATTATCATGTCCTTCTGATCCACCCCAACCAGCACCTTGACCATTACTATGTAACAAAGACTTTCTAATATCTTCTAATGCAATAATTAATTCTTCATTATTAGTATCTGCTTCGTAAGAATATTGTATTGCAGACTCTATATCCCTTAATGCGGATGCTAAATGATTCATAGACTTATTCATTAATCCTACTGCAATATCTGTAGGTGTTTGTGTTTCAGTTTCACTATAAGGAAAAAGATTTTTTTCTACTTCATATGTAGTTTCTTCCCTTAAAATTTTTTTTATTAGGTTTCTTTTCATCATTTAATAAATATCTTAATATTTATAAATAAATACATTAAATTATGACAAATGCTTTAAATGATGAATTAAAAGAAGAATTATTCACTCTGATTAAACATAGACTAGGTGCTCCTATAAGAAAAATAGAGTTAGATTGGGATCAAATGTGTTCTTTATTAGAGACTTCAATTGAAGATTATGCACAAAGAGTACAAGATTGGTTAATAGAAAATCAGTGGTCTTCGTTATTAGGTAATGAAGCAGATAATATGGACGTAGCATTTGCACTAACGACTCGTTCATTAGACTTTGAAAGTAGATTTTCATATGCATACTCTAAACAAGTAGGTTTACAAGATAGAGGTCCTTGGGAAATGAAAAAAGATTATGTAACAATAGTTGCGGGACAACAAGTATACCAAATTCCTGGTGGTAGAGAAGTAAACGAAGTACTGTGGATAACACCTAATAGTACTGATCACGCACTTTATTCATTTGCAGGATTTGGTGATTATGGTTTTGGTGGTGGATTCGGACAAGTACCATACGCTGGATGGGGACAAGGTGGTGGTTTAGGTAATGGTGGATTCTATGTTGCACCAGCGTTTGATGTTTTGTTAAGAGCATCCGATTTTAGTTTAAAATCTAAATTATTAAGAAGTGAATTAACACATAAAGTTACTGCAGGACCAAATGGTAGTAGATTGTTACATTTAATGCCGATACCTGGTAGTAGGTTATCTTTTAGTGCTGCAGGATTAATAGGTAATCAAATAGGGTTAGCAGGTACAAAAGTATGGTATTACTACTATGATACTAATGGTATGTCACCAGAAGAAATAGATAACTGTAAGAATGAAAATAAAGATATTATTAAATTACCTAATGAAGTTCCTTTATCTAAATTAATGTATTCTGATTTAAATGAACCAACAAGAGTGTGGATAAGAAGATATCTAACCGCTTTATTTAAAGAATCATTGGGTAGAGTTAGAGGTAAATTTAGTGGGGCATTAAAAGTACCAGATGCGGAACTAACTATGGATTATGATAGTTTATTAAGTGAAGGTAAAGAAGAACAAACTAAATTATTAGAAGACTTAGATGCTAGATTAGAAAGGTTAAGTAATGCTAAACAATTAGAGTTAAAAGCAGGTGAAGCAGAAAATCTTAATAAATCTTTAAGTTATAGACCCCTCGGACTGTTTGTTATCTAAAGAAAATTCGTCTAATATATCATATTCTTCGAACATATAAGTAGGAGAAAGATTAATACTTTGCCAAAACATATTCTCTTCATCAGTAACAGTTAATAAATTATCTATAGTATCTTGATCACCATCATTATAAGGTTGTCCAGAAGTTAATTCTAATTGTTTACGAGTAAAATATTGTCTATCTAATGGTGTTGTAATTAAAATATTGTCTCTTACTTCAGGTGAGAAACATACAAGTAATGGTTTAATCCTTTTATTAAATGCATCTATATATCTTTCTATATTATACTCACCAGTTGCGTTAGGATCGTTTTCTATTAAATCATTAGGTATTAGTCTACAATTAAGTTTAACTACTGAGTCACCTACAATCATGCGATATGCCATATCTGTAGATATTCCTGTATTTGCTTCTTTATTTTTAGCGTCACTACGAACCCAATTATCGTCAGACCAAGACATTTCCCAACCATTTTTTAGTAAAGTGTTTTTCTTTTGTTCGTAATCAGTTCCTTTAGTGAAAAACATTTCCATTTGGTTGTCAGTCCATCCATTTTTGGGTTTATTAACTTTCTGTACATCACCATGTGACTTTTTAGTTCCTGTATTAACATAATAGATAGTGTCCCCTAAATCTACAGTTAAACCTTCTTTTATAATAAGTTCCATATGTGCTTGTTTAGGTAATGGATTACCTGCCTTATTAAGTTGTTGTGACCTTTTGTTATAATCCTTTAGTGTCATTCTAACTCTAGATTTATTTGCAATTTTAGAAAGAGGTATTTCTTGATTATATATCCTTTCTAATGTATCATAATACTCATTTACAAATTCATATCCTTTACCTTTAAGTAACATATGAATACCATCATCTATAAATTCTGCAATATATGTAGGTAATTTTTTAGATTTAATTGTATTACCTACTAATTTAACTTTACCGTCTATTAAATCTGCATAATTTTTTCTTGCAATATTAATAGTGGCTTCACATATTTCATCTACATCTAACCCCATTACACCTTTCATATATACGTCATTATATTCGGCAACTACTGCGTCCATACCATTATATTCTTTTCCTTCTTCATTAAATCTATGTTTACCAGTAGAAATATAAGTGAATTTATCTACATCAGAGGGAATAGAGAAGTTAAATCCATCAGTATCACCTACTAATGGTTTAAAACCTTTTTCATTAAAATATCTTATCATATGTCTAAGGTATTGTCTACCTGTACAAGTAATCTTTTCACCCATATTTGTATCTCCCCATGGAAATACGTTAGGTGCGGATATAGAACCGAACATACCATTATTTAATATTTTTAATGGTAATTGTTTTTTATCATAATACTCTGATTTTTCTTTTTCACCTAACTTAGCGTGTTTAGACTTTAACTCTTTATAAAGGTTACGATAATCATAGTTATATTGTAATAATCCTCTCATCGCACCAGTTACATCACAATCAGTAAATACATTATGTGTTAGTTGTATAGATGGATATAGAGACGCAAAATCGAACTTTACTACATTTTGACTGTACCCTACCTCTAACAATCTAGAAAGTCCACCTATGAAACCTTTTGTGGGCATTGTATGTGGTACTGCCAAACCATTTCTATAAGACCACCCTAACATAAGTAACTTCCACGTTGCCGCAGTACCCATAGTGGAAGATCTCATAAAAGATGTGGGTAGAACTTTAGAAAGTAAAAACGTTGCCTGATTAAATATACTATCTACCTTTTCAGTTTCCCATAAATCATCTATTAAATACCTCTCTACAATAAACTTACCATTAACTACTTGTGAATCTAAAGGTATATCACCATCTAAAATTCCCCACTCTCCATTTTCATTATTAAACCAATATTTATTATCTTCATCCTCCCACAGTTTACTAATTTTATCACCTTGTATATAAACCCTATTCTCTTTCGCTGCATTAGAATATTTTGTAATATATTTAAGACTCGCTTGTTTTATAGAAGAATTAATTGCTTGTGCTCTTCTAACTGCGTGATATACATCCGTAATATTATATCCCCACATAATGGTTTGTTCGTAGTATTCCATCTCTGGACCCATTTTTAATGTTTGTTTTTTTCTATAGAATGGAACTGAACCTAATGTCTTAGCATATTTACCCATATCTACACCTAATATCTTTGCTCTTTCCACTATAAAATACCAGTCAAAGTTCTCTGAATTATATCCCGCAATAATTGCAGGTTTTAGGTGATGTATTATTTTAAAAAAAGTGATTATCGCTTCAGACTCTCTACTTCTTAATTCTCTTCTTGATTCACCATCTATTGATAAAACGTGTTGGAATCCTCTATTGTCTTTTACACCTATTTGAAATATTCTACCGTGATGTGGATCTAAACTTGTTGTTTCTATATCGAATGAAAGTCTATGTACATCATCATACTCATCCATTCCTTTAAATAATCTTTTACCTGTTTGAATTAAAAATTGTTCTGTGGGACTAATCGCTAAGAAATTATTTCTATGTTCTTCACTATATACTCCCATACCACCTTCACTAAAAAATTTAAGTAATTGTCCATAATTACCCTTACCTCTAACTAAAAATTTATATCCGTCAACTAACCTCTCAACCTTTTCACCATTCTCATCATTAATAGAAAGTGGTATAAATTTAACACCATACTCTCTCATTTTAGATTTTATCTTTTTTCTATCACCCTTATAAAGTTTAGAAACATCGGGAGATTTCATCCATAGGAAAGGTTTTAGTTTATGTCTTTCTATACGTTTACCTTTTTCTGGATCGTGAATAATTAGACTGATTTTGTTTTCACTATAAGAAGATTCAACACCAACAATGTATTTTTGATCGTCATAACCCTCTAAGTATTCTTTAATTTCTTCTACGGATGCAGGCATAATTGTAATTATTTATTACAAATATAATAAAAAAATTAAGAAAATTCAAACTTCTAAGACATTAATAAATAACTTGTCTCTAATTGGGGCAATTAATGTACCACTACCATCTAAGAATTCTATAATAAATTCACCATTAAACTTACCTACTTTTTTAGTGTCTCTATCTCTCCATTTATAAGTTATGTAGTATTCTGGTTCATCACCACCAATACCACAAGATTCACATTTTAATTCTATTTCTGCAGGAGAGTTAGCAATAATCTTAACATTATTTTTAACATCGTACATACTAAACTTTATGGTTGCATTTTGTATCTTTTCGAAAAATTTACGAAAATCGTTTCTACCATCGTTTACTAATTCCATTTTTAATGGTGGTAAGTTACTATTTTGATTTATAAAAAATTCCATATTATATAAATAGTTATTTATTATTTATTTTTAAGTTGTTCTTTTAAATCATCAACTTCTTGTCTTAATTCTTTAATAAGTTTATTAGCATCTTGTAGTCCTGCCATAATCGCTGGCATAAATTCTACATAGTCTACGGTTTGATAACTATAATTTAAATCACCTTCTTTTAATCCCCTTTCAACATTTCTACTTTCCCAATCAGTAGTAATACCACTAAATTTAGGTAATTCTAATAAGTCTTGTGTGACTACACCGTGTCCTGTAACACCTGTTTCTTCCATAGTAACCGTCTGAGTGTACGCTGAAATTGTAGTCATAGACTCTTCAAAACAAACTGGTGTGGAGGTTTCTAAAACATTTATTACTGTACTACCACTACCATCAAATTCAGTTTTTACTTTTTTAAATGAGTTCTCAATAAAAATATATTTATCATTTAATTCACTTAAATCTTTATTTATTTTTATTACATCATCTTCACAATTAATAATAGAATCAGTAATGTTAAATTCTTTAAATAAATAGTATTCTGCCACAGGTTTTTGCCATTCGTAACTTTTTAAGGGTATTTCTGCAAAATCATCTAATGTATATTCTATTGGTCGTTGGTTTAATTTTAATCTACCATCTGATCTATTTTGTAGCCCTATACTTTCGTTTGATGTATTTTCTAATATATTCCCTTTTCTTCTTATTGCTAAAAACCCTGATTCTACACCATTCCAAGAGAAGTCAAGAAATCTGTTGTTATCACTACCTGGAGATAAGTTTCTTTGTAATTGTGAACTTTCTCTAGTTGTTCCACCAGGACCAAACAATGCAATATGAATACCATCACCAGAAGTCGTAGTGTTTGAGTTTTGTACATAAACAGATGGTCCTGCAAAGTTTGTATATAATGCTGCCGCCTTCTTAGTAGTTCCACCATTAATATATAAACCGTAACTTTTACTCGCGGTTCTCGCACCCGAACCAATACCTACAACGTCAGTACTATTTTTAGGGACTAAACCACTGTTAGATGCACCACCATCTGGAGTCACTCTAATCCAATCACCATCATCATCACCGCCACCTGCAGAACCTATTATTAACTTACCAGTAGAGTCTGCTACTACATTTCCACCACCTAATGCACCCAATTTATGTGATGTAATATAACCATCACTATGAAAAGTTACTAATCTCTTATCTTCTGTATCAATAAAGTCTGCTCTACCAGTGTTAACAAATCTTAAATCTTTTGTTGTTCTATGATTAAAAATACCCCAATCCTGACTACCTCTTGTGGTAATAAGAACTCCTGCATCTTTTCCACTTGTATTAGAAGAAGCCACTTTTATAATAGTATGATCATCACTCTCAACATGAAGTTGATTTTCTGGATCACTAACACCAATACCAACATTCCCATCATTAGTATTATACATATCTGTCCCATTCACTATCCAATCACCATCATCACCTCCATTTCCTCCGGCATTTGCAGAACTACCATTATTAATTTCCATCGATATACAATCGTCATCAGTATATTCAAAATTAATTGAGTTAGAAACAAATCCTCTAATAAATAATTCACCTAAATTTCCTTCGGCTGGATCAGTAATAAAGTGTTTAACAACATTCGCCATTGACTCTTGTTGAACTGGTTGTAATATATCATTAATATCATTTGAAAATTCTACATCTGTAAAATCAAGCTTACTAGATACAGTTTGTTTGTTGTATACACCAAACCAATTATAATTATTTAATGTACGATCTTTAACACCAAAGTAGGGGTTTTCATAACTGGTATTAGGGGCTACATCATCAAAAATACTAGTTTCCCACATACTATTATAGTTAGGACCAGTTGCGACTTGAAGATCAACTTTTTCAATTGTTTTACCTCCTTCTATTGCAGAATACATATGAAGATGAGGATTACCCCCGACATTAGCAACTGGATATACTAAACCACCAAAATAATCTAAATTTACATATGTAGCCATAAATGCTTTATAATCATCTTCATAATCAGTTTCAGGTTCGGTTGCAGCAAATTGAGCATAAGTAGTATATGAAGACGATGCATGATAATCACTCGCGGACTCATTACAGAACTCTATGTCAAAAATTCTTGTAGGTATTTCATATCCACTAGTGGAGCCCCAATTCGGAGGTATGCCTGCGGTAGTCCAACTATAACTCCCATCTGTGCCTGTATATGTTGATGTTTCAATCCAACCTCTATTCATAAAATCACCAACTCCGGTGTAAAGTGTAGCGCTGGCAACGTTAATTCTATCATTATGATTATCACTACATACAATTGAAGAATGTCTTAACCATCTTTCAGAGTTAGTAAGTGCAATATATAATTTACCTGTAAAATCTGTGTTATCTAATTTATATTTAGTGTACCACTTATCTAATGCATCGAATACTATTGCTCTATTTTCTTTAGCGCTGGCACTTATACCAAAGTAAGGTCCAGAAGTTATATCTACAAATACATAAATATCGGTATCTCCTTTTAATTCACTTTCACCATCACATGTTTTTACTATTGAATGAAGTCCTGGCTCTGCAATATTTAATTCAGCTTTACTCTTCCATTCTGCATCGCCTTCATCATTTATAGATGTTAATATTTTTCCTGTGCCTTTTGTACTATGTGGATATTGTAAGTATCCATCTGATTTAATTTTTAATCTGTCTATTACTGGATCTCGCCAATTACCACCGCTTTGGGTTGCAAATACAAGATCAGCTCTCGGACCTTGAAAACTATTTTGTTGTGCGTAAATCTCAACAGGAGGATAATTTCCACTTTGATAAAATGGATCAAAACCTATTGATACTTTTGTAAGTTCATCATTAGGAGCGCCTTCTTTTTGAGATATTAATAAGTTGTATTCAGGAGGAGTTGTAGTATCGTCTCCTTGATGATGTATATGTACATTAGCAAAAGTTTGAGGTACGATACCCATACCTATTCTTCCATCCACCATATTAAACATTCCACCGTTTGTAGCGTCTTCAATCTTTAACGAATTACCATTTAAATCATGTGTTCTATTTCCATCAAAAGTTAAATCGTAATGTGCAAAATTAAGATCTTCTGTATCCTTAAGTTCCATTCTAATACAATCCTCATCTGTTTCTGTAAATCTAATAGTTTCTGAAATAAAACCTTTAATAAATAGTTCACCTTCATCATTGAAATGTTTAACAACATTCGCCATTGACTCTTGTTGAACTGGTTGTAATATACTGTTTAAGTCTTCTCCTAATTCCTCCGAATCAAAGTCTAATACTCCGTTAGCTTCTTGTTTATCATAGACTCCATTATAACCATGATTTTTTAAATTATGATTTTCATATGGGTTATTTATTGATGTAACATTATTCCCAAAAACTTTATGAGTTAAAACTTCTACATCACTCATATTACTAGTAGAATTTCTATAATCAGATGTCGTAAATGAAGTAACAGGGCTAAGAGGTTGAAATTTTGAAAATCCTGTATCAGTGCTGCCTTGAATTACATCTTGTTTAGTATCACTAACTCCTGGCCAATTTGGTCCAAGTGCGTCTTCAAAATCTGTTTTCTCAATTGTTGATCCTCCTTCTACTGCAGCATACATATGAAGGTGTGTAGCATCTCCACCCCTAGTTACTGGATATAACACTGCACCGAAATAATCTAAAGTATCTTTTGCCGCAATAAATGCACTATAATCTGCAATCCATTCACTTGTTAAGGTGTAATTTTGCCATTCATCATGACTTGGTATCATTTTATAACCTACTCGTGTCCCGGAATTAGAGTTGTCAGCTGATTGATATTCAGCGTTTGATAACCAAGATGGAAAGGATTGATATTCATTATGTGACTCATTACAAAAATCTATTATAAAAACTCTATTTGGTATTTCATAATCGTCATTATCCCAATTTGGTGGCATACCATCACATGTCCAAGAGTAGGTTTTATAACTACCTGTCTTCATCCATTTACCTAAACTATTGTCATTCGAAATGGCAGTGGAACCGGCGCTTGTCATATCACTAGTTTCTCCATTAAAACCTTGATCTGTGTTAGTTCTGATACTTACATTACTATTACATATTAATGGTAAATGATGTAACCACCTTTCAGAATTTGCAGTAGGGTAATGTTGTGCGATATATAACTTACCTGTAAAATCTGGGTGCTCAGCTTTATAATCATTGTACCAATTAGTTAATGCTTCATATATTATTGCTCTATTTGTCCAACCATCATCATCTTCATTATTATATGTTGATGAATATGCACCTGATGTAGTATCTATAAATGCATAAATATCTGTATCTCCTTTTAATTCAGATTCCCCATCACATGATAATGCTACTGAATGAAGTCCCGGTACTGCAATACCCAACTCCTCTTTAGTTTTCCACTCCGATTTTCCTTCATCATCAATAGATGTTAATATTTTATTAGTACCTTTTGTACTATGTGGGTAATTTAAATACCCATCATTTTCAATACCAAATACTAACTCATCACTATCTGTTGAGTCTGTAATTTTTTGTGCCCATTCACCTGTGTTATTATTTATTGATTTAATATGTAATTGTCCAGTAGGTACACTTGTTCCTATACCTACATAACCAGTTTCTATGGTTTCTATAGTTTTATGATCAATAAACATCACAGTATTATTAGTAGTAGGTTCATTATCCGCATTTAAATCATCCGGAACATCAAATCCAAATCTTAAGTTTTGATTACCTACTACTATATGTCCCGCTTCTCCTCTCCGATTCGCGATGGCTAGTTCATATGAGTTTATAGTACCTATCCAGTTAGTGGCAGGATCTTGTAAACCGTGAGTCTCAAAAAATAACCTATTACTATTACCATTAGTATCAATTTCACCTGATATAAAAATATCACCTTCTACCTGTAAAGTTTTAGTTGGTTCTTTAGTATTTATACCTACTTTTCCGTTGGTATAAATATCGTCATCAATAGACGTAGGTGATTCATCAGTAGTGATATCATACCAATCGTGATCTATAGTAGCTTCACCTTGTAGTCCTTGTAGTCCTTGTAATCCTTCTTCACCTTTTGAACCTTGTAATCCTTGTATACCTTGTAATCCTTGTTCACCTTTCATACCTGGTAGTCCTGGTTTACCTTGTTCACCTTGTTCACCTTGTCTACCTTGTGGTCCTATGGGACCAACTCTACCTTGTATCGATTCCCCTTGTATACCTTGTATACCTTGTAATCCTTGTTCGCCAGTATTTCCTTGTAATCCTTCAGAACCAGTGTTTCCTTGTAATCCTTCTTCCCCTTGTTCACCTTTTATACCTTGTAGTCCATCTTCACCTTTAATACCTTGTAATCCATTTTCACCTGCATCACCCTTTATACCTTGTAATCCATCTTCACCTGCTTCACCATCATCACCTGCTTCACCTTTTAGACCTTGTAATCCTTCTTCGCCTTTAATACCTTGTAATCCATTTTCACCTTTAATACCTTGTAGTCCTTCTTCGCCTTTAATACCTTGTAATCCTTCTTCGCCTTTAATACCTTGTAATCCATTTTCACCTGCTTCACCTTTTAGACCTTGTAGTCCATCTTCACCTTTAATACCTTGTAGTCCTTCTTCGCCTTTAATACCTTGTAAACCTTGTTCTCCTTTTGAACCTTGCAATCCTTCTTCACCTTTTAGTCCTTGTAATCCTTCTTCGCCTTTAATACCTTGTAATCCTTCTGTGCCATCATTACCTTGTAATCCTTGTTCTCCTCTTTCACCTTGTAATCCATCTTCTCCTTTTAGACCTTGTAATCCTTGTATACCTTGTAATCCATTTTCACCTGCATCACCTTTCAGTCCTTGTAGTCCATTTTCACCTGCTTCACCTTTTAGACCTTGTAATCCTTGTATACCTTGTAATCCATCATTACCTGCATCACCTTTAATACCTTGTAATCCATTTTCACCTGCTTCACCCTTTATACCTTGTAGTCCTTCTTCACCTTTAA
>MDTG01002401.1_pt1 | contig 15426 bp, 15 predicted proteins | sample 811421 | NCBI WGS metagenome assembly MDTG01 (sample SAMN05326645, study PRJNA326480) | marine metagenome | isolation source: seawater | place: Pacific Ocean: South East | collected 2011
GCAATACCACCAATAGGTTGTGTGTCATATATAAATTTATGTCCAAATGTTGATGCTACTGATTCAAGAATATGTTTTGCACTTTCAGTTACTTCAGGTCCTATTCCATCTCCTGGTAACAATGTAATTTTAGCCTTCAATTTCGATTTTCCTCAAATGCTTTAATGGTTGATAATTGTTGTTGCAAAAAACCGAGTTGATCAATTCCTTCAAGCAAACAGTGTCGAGCAAAACGCTCCATATCAAAACTTATTTTCTCTCCATCTGGAAGCTCAATGTTGCAGTCTATAATACTAATCTTTAACTGAATTCCAGGATTATTAAGTAACCATTTGTGAGACTTGCTATCAATTACTATTGATATCAAACCAATTTTTAGAGAGTTACTGCGAAATATATCAGCAATTTCTGTTGAAATGACCGCCCTGAAGCCATAATCAAAAAGGGCCCAGGGTGCATGCTCACGAGAGGAGCCACATCCAAAATTATTCCCTCCAACTAAGATAGAGCAACCTTTTGAGCTAGGTTGATTTAGCACAAAATCTTGTTTTTCATTTCCATTTTTATCAAATCTTAAATCGTGAAAAAGATGCTTGCCTAGACCATCTTTAGTTGTAGTTGTAAGGTATCTAGCAGCTATTATTTGATCTGTGTCTATATCATTATTTGGAATCGCTACTGTTTTTCCTTGAATAATTTTTATTGGCTTCATAAAAATTTCCTAGGATCACAAACAAATCCTGTGACTGCCGAAGCCGCTGCTGTTGCAGGGCTTGCCAATATGGTTCTAGCGCCAACACCCTGACGTCCCTCAAAGTTACGATTACTTGTACTTACACATAATTGCCCAGGTTTTACCAAATCACCATTCATTGCAATACACATCGAGCACCCGGCTTCTCGCCACTCAGCTCCAGCAGCTTTTATAATTTTATCAAGGCCTTGATCTTCGGCATTTTTCTTTACAGATTCAGAGCCTGGAACAACAAGCATTCTTACATTATCTGCAATTTTCCGACCCGCTAAAATTCGAGCAGTCTCTTTGATATCAGATAAACGGCCATTTGTGCAACTTCCCACAAAAACTACATCAACAGCTAAATCTGCCATCTGGTTTCCAGGCTCAATTTGCATGTAATTTAGAGCTTTATTGAAGTTTGAACCATCTTTAAGGGGCACACGCTGATCGATATTGATAACCATTCCAGGATTTGTTCCATAAGTGACCATTGGTCTAAGATTATCTACATTTATAATGATAGATTTATCAAATATAGCTCCATTATCAGTGCGTAGTTTTTTCCAGTTCTCAACTGCTTTGTCCCAGTCACTTCCTTTTGGCGATTTTGGGCGACCTTTTAGATAATCAAATGTAATTTGATCAGGCGCTATCATTCCAGCACGGGCTCCTGCTTCAATTGACATGTTGCAAATAGTCATCCGTCCTTCCATATCCAGTGCTTCAATTGCTTTACCACGATATTCAATAACATATCCAGTTCCACCGTTAACACCAATTTCACCAATTACGGCAAGAATTAGATCTTTTGCGGTTACACCTCTTGGAAGATTGCCTTCAATGTTTACTTCAAGCGTCTTAGGCGCTCGCTGCAGTAAGCATTGAGTCGCTAATACATGGCCAACTTCTGTGGTTCCGATTCCAAATGCTAGTGATCCAAATGCACCATGCGTACTTGAATGGCTATCTCCACAGACAATGGTTTTCCCAGGCTGTGTAGCTCCTAGTTCCGGACCAATTACATGAACAATGCCACGTTTTCCACTATCAAAACCCAATAGGTCGAGTCCAAATTCTTTGCAATTTTCTTCCATTTGTCGCACTTGATTAGCTGCACCAACTCCTGCCTTTAAAAGATCATCGTATGAAGATACGGGTGTAGTTGGAGTTGAATGATCAAGTGTAGGCAATGTTAAGTCGGGACGTCTAACAGACAAACCTTGTTCTCTTAGAACTGAAAATGCTTGAGGCGTTGTTACTTCATGAATTATATGAAGATCAATATACAATATTGCTGGAGTCTCTGGCGTCTCAGGAACTACAACATGGTTATCCCATACTTTTTGAAATAATGTTTTCTTTTCTGTCATATTTAAATTCAATTCTGACGAGTATTAAATATTTGCATGCGCTGATTGAGATTTATTGGCATTTGCATCACCACGAGCTCTTCTTCGAAGAGTACGATTCATGACCTCTAATCCTGCACGGCATCCGGCCTCAACAATATCAACGCTTGTACCTCGACCTCTGTATGTTTGATCATTAATTTCTACAGTCACTGTTACTTCACCTAGAGCGTCTTCACCTATTGATGTGCTATGTAATTCAAAATTTCGTAGAATCATATCTACACCAGTAGCATTTCCCAGTGCTTTAAATACTGCTGCGACTGGACCATCGGCACAAGCAGATTCTGAAATAATTTTTCCATCTTCACCAATAAGAGTTAACTTTACTGAAGCAGGCTTATCTGTTTCAGTTTGAACATCTAAAGATTTTAGTGACCAAGGTCCAGAAATTGATCCACTAACATTCATAATTATTGATTCAATATCCCCGTCATAAATATCTTTTTTCTTATCTGCAAGTTTTTTAAATTCTTTGAATGCACGATTAGTTTCAAATTCATCAAGTTCAAATCCTAGTTCTTTCACACGATCTTTAAATGCATGCCTCCCACTATGTTTTCCAAGAACTAAATTAGTATGGCTTAAACCAACTTCTTCTGGCTTCATGATTTCGTAAGTTGAAGCATGCTGCAACATACCATGCTGATGTATACCAGCCTCATGAGCGAATGCATTTTCACCAACTATTGCTTTATTGCGAGGAGGGTACATGCCGGTTATATTTGAGACTAATCTTGAGGTAGGGTAGAGACGTGTTGTGTCTATTTCTGTAAAAACATCAAAAAATTCTGAACGCGTTTTCATTGCCATTACAGCTTCTTCAAGGCTGCAATTTCCAGCCCTTTCGCCAATACCATTGATCGTGCACTCAATTTGTCTGGCACCAGCCCCAACGGCAGCAAGACTATTTGCTACAGCCATACCTAAGTCATTGTGACAATGAACACTTAGGGTAATTTCATCAATTCGACTTACATTTTCTTTGAGATAACGAAACACATTGTCAAATTCTGCTGGCACTGCGTAACCGACAGTATCAGGTATATTAACTGTAGTAGCTCCAGCTTCTATGGCAGCTGAGACAACTTCTGCTAAATAAGTAAGCTCTGTTCGCGAAGCATCTTCAGGTGAGAATTCTATGTCATCGCAGAGATCTTTTGCCATCTTAATAGATTTTACAGCAGTTTTTATTATCTCACTTTTTGCCATTTTCAGTTTATGTTCACGATGAATAGCGCTTGTAGCAACAAATACATGGATACGATGATTTTCTGCACCTTTAACTGCTGCATATGCTTTCTCTATATCATTTTCATTGCATCGAGCTAAACCACAGATCGTTGGACCTAAGTTTTGTTCTGCTATAGCTTTTACAGATTGAAAATCTCCCGGAGAGGCTGCTGGAAATCCAGCTTCTATAATATCTACATTTAATTCTGCAAGTGATTTTGCAACTCGAAGTTTTTCATTGAGTGTCATACTGCAACCTGGAGCTTGTTCTCCATCACGCAGAGTTGTATCAAAAATACGTATTTGTTTTTCTGAATTATTTTTAGACATTTATGATTCCTTGAGTTCGATTTTTTTCTTAATCTTCAAGCCAATCCATGCGACCTCGAAGATCAGCGCCTACTTTTTCAATCGGGTGATCAAGATCTTCTTGCATTAATTTTTTAAATTTAGGCATTCCATTTTCATTTTCTTCAATCCAAGTATTGGAAAATTTGCCATCTTGTATTTCTTTTAAAATTTCCTTCATTGCATTTCGTGAAGATTCACCTATTACACGAGGGCCGCTTATCATGTCACCCCATGCAGCAGTGTCACTGATAAATTTATGCATTTTTTGTAATCCACCTTCATGAAGCAGGTCAACAATTAGTTTCATTTCATGCATCACTTCATAATATGCAACTTCTGGCTGATAACCTGCTTCAATTAAGGTTTCAAATCCAGACACAATAAGTTCAGTTACACCTCCACATAAAACAGCTTGCTCGCCAAACAAATCAGTTTCTGTTTCCTCTGCAAATGTAGTTTCAATTACACCAGCTCTAGCACCACCAATTCCTGCAGAGTAGGCTAGGGCAATAGTTAAAGCTTCCCCGGTGGCATTTTGGTGAATGGCAACTAGACAGGGTACACCATGACCTTCTTTGTATTGTCTTCTGACCAATCCACCAGGACCTTTAGGCGCGATCAGTGAAACATCCAAATCTGGTCGTGGCTTAATTTGCTCATAGTGAATTGCTAAGCCATGGGCAAACATTAGCATCGCGCCTATTTTTATATCTTTCTCAACAGACTGATAAATTTTCTTTTGAATCATATCTGGCATAAGAAACATAACAATAGAGGCGTCTTTGACTGCATCATTTGGTTCTAAAACAGTTAATCCATCAGCTTTAGCTTTTTCCCAACTGGCACCATTAGGTCTCAAACCAACTATAACTTTAAATCCACTATCTTTTAAGTTGAGAGCGTGAGCTCTTCCCTGACTACCGTAACCCAATATTGTGACCTGACGATCTGTTAGGCATGAAGTATCAACATCTGCTTCTGAGTACATTTGCATTGTAAAATCCTAAAACTTTAAAACTAAATAAAAAAAAACCCCACTATCCTTTATGGATGCGGGGCTTACGTTGTCTTATGACTGGATACGCGCTACCCGCTCTTCATCTTAAGTAGAAGCAAAGAAAGTCGCAGCACTGGTAAGTTTTTAAATTGCTTTTCAGTCATAATGTAGATGATGTTGTAAGAAGATAATTATGTCAACCATTGGTTAAAAAAAAAGGAATAACTTAAATCTTTATTAAGTGAAAGTAAATAGTTAATTAATTTTAATAAATATATGATTTAAATAATTTTTAGTTATAGGATAATCCAATGATTAAAGTAATTTTGCAGCTTTTATTTCAAATAAAAAAAATAATTTTCTAAATATTTAGGAATGTTAAGATTATGAAATTATTTCCATTGCCGTGTTATGTTTTTAAAATATTTTATTCATAAAGATAAATAAATAAAAGTTGGGGTGGAGATATTTTAGCCTTATTGCTACTCTTAGGTTTATGCAAAGCTCGGGGGAGAACTTTGCATACATATAGAATTTTTTTTAGAGTTAATCTAATATTTACTAGATAAATTTTATAGAATTATGTGGATACTACATCTCTAATGGTTTATTGTTTCGCGGCGAAAATGGAGAGATTCGCAGCAAGACTCAGTAACACATGATGTGTTATTAAATTTTTTAAAATTTATCAAGTTTGAATTTTGCATCATTCTCCTATATGCAATTAACAAAAATTTGAAGACTTTATTAAGGAGTGCTCATGAAATGTTGTATTAGCAACAGTCGGCGCCTAATCAATGTAATTTTAATGACAATGGTTATAGCATTTTCCGGCAGCGTTTTTGCTCAGTCTGTTGATCAAGTATTAGAAGCTGATAAACGTCGACTAAATCTAGCGCAAGAATCTCAAGAACGAATCAATAATATTGTTGAAGGCACTCGTTCTTTAGAAGATCAGTATCGGTCTGTAAACAAAGAGATTGATGGTTTAAAAGTTTATAACCGTTTGATGAGAGCTCAAGTAGAAGGCCAACTGGCTACTTTGGAGGATATTGGCTTATCTATGGATCAGGTTGATATTATCAATCGTCAAATATTTCCTCTCATGGAGCGCATGATAGATGGTTTAAGTCAATCAATTAGTCTAGACATTCCATTCTTGTTAGATGAAAGAACGCAGCGAGTAAACGATCTTGAAGAAATCATGGAAAGATCTGATGTTTCTGTTGCTGAGAAGTTTCGTAAAGTTATGGAGGCATATCAAATTGAAAACGAATTTGGGCGGACTGGCGATTTTTATACTCAATCTTTAACAATCGATGGTGTTACACGCTCTTTCAATATACTTCGCATTGGTCGAATTGGTCTTTATTTTCAATCTGATGATGCAAGTGTTACCGGTAGATGGGATAACGCATCAAGAGAATGGATAATTGACAATTCATCTCGCAATGAAATTCGAAAAGGCTTAAGAATGGCAAGGCAGTTAATTGCACCTGAGCTCATAAGTATACCTGTTCCAGCAGCGGAGGCTTCTTAAATGAAATATTTTAAAATTATAATTCTTGCTGGGCTATTAGGTCTAAGTTCGGTAAATGCTCAAGATGCTGATCTTGATGCTGATGCTCGAAGTATGGCGGAGCTATTAAACCTTATTGAACAAGGTCAAGCACGAGATTCTCAAGTTGCTCGTCAGCGAGAAGCTGCTTTTGCACAAGCCAAAGATCGTCAACAGTCTTTACTTAACCAAGCACGAGCTAATCGAAATAGAGAAGAACGAATAAGTGCGTCTCTTGAGCAGGATTTTGAAGAAAACCAACAAAAAATAATTACAGCACAACAGGCATTAGATGAGAGGTTAGGAGCTTTAAAAGAACTATTTGGTGTATTGCAGACAGTTTCTGGAGACACTCAAGGTGTTTTTACGTCTTCATTAACAAACATTCAATATCCTGATCGTGGAGATTTCTTGGTAGAGTTGGGAAGCAAAATGGCTGGCGCCAGTAGCCTAGCATCTATCGAAGACATCGAGCGTCTTTGGGGAATGCTACAAAAAGAAATTGTTGAATCGGGCCGAGTTGTTCGCTTTAGCAACATGGTTACTAAAGCAGATGGCCAACAAGAAGAAATGGATGTAATTAGAATTGGTTCTTATAACGTAATTAATGAGAATGGTTACCTTAAATATGATTCCAATGAAGGCACCCTAACAGAACTTGCACGTCAACCTGATTCTAGATACACAGGAACAACGAGTGACCTTATGGATGCTGATAGTGGAGCTGTAACTTTCGGACTTGATGTAACTCGTGGAACCATACTCGGCTTACTTGTTGAGTCACCTACGATATCTGATCGCATTGAACAAGGTGGAATCGTTGGTTATTGTATTATTACTCTTGGAATAGTTGGCTTGCTTATTGCTGTTTGGCGTTGGTATGGCTTATCAAATGATAGCCGAAGAGTTGCTGCTCAACTTAAGAGCGATACTGCAAACACAGATAATCCACTTGGCAGAGTTCTAGCAGCTTACGATAGCAATAAAAATGCTGATTCTGAGACTGTTGAACTGAAACTGAGTGAAGCTGCTCTCAAAGAAATGCCAGGTCTAACAAAAGGACTTTTATTCATAAAAGTTGTCTCAGCAGTTGCCCCATTGATGGGCTTATTGGGAACCGTTACTGGAATGATAAAAACTTTCCAAGTAATTACGCTTTATGGAGCGGGAGATCCAAAAATGATGGCAGGTGGTATTTCTCAAGCCTTAATGACAACTGTTTTGGGGCTTGTAGTTGCTATTCCTATGGTTCTATTACATACCGTAGTGAGCGGCCAAAGCCGGAAGATAATAAATATTCTTCAATCCCAGAGCGCAGGGCTTGTTGCTGAGCATTCTGAGAAATAAGAATTTTTTAGAATAATGACTAGAACTGAAAAGGAGTAATCATGTATTGGCTTATTGATAGCTTTGAGGCCATACGCGATTTCATGAATCTCGGTGGTGTCGTACTAAAAGGCATCGCCGTAGTTATATTTTTGATGTGGGCTTTAATAATAGAGAGAATATTATACTTTCGCTCTTCTATGAGGCTTATGTCGAAAGAAATTCATGACAAATGGGAAGCTAGACAGGAAAGGAAATCCTGGAATGCACACCAAATTCGAGAGTTAATGATTTCGCGTTTTAGTGAGGCCACGAACCAGGGTATAAACGTAATACAAACTTTCGTAGCTTTGTGTCCTTTACTTGGACTTCTTGGAACTGTTACCGGCATGATAAGTGTCTTTCAAGTAATGGCTGTATCAGGATCAGGAAATGTGCGGGCAATGGCTGCAGGTGTATCTCAGGCAACTATTCCTACTATGGCTGGAATGGTTGGTGCTTTATCTGGAGTATTACTTGTTACCTTATTAACACGAAGAGCTGCTCGTGAAGTTGAGTTTCTTGAAGACTCTCTAACAATGGATCATTAAGGGATATTAAATGCGTAAGACTGATCTTTCCATGGGACAGGACGGAGATGGCGATGAAATAAATCTGACTCCAATGTTGGACGTTGTATTCATTATGCTTATCTTCTTTATTGTGACTGCATCTTTTGTTAAGGAAGCAGGTATCGATGTAAATAGGCCAGATGCTCCGGTTACAGAGACAAAGCCTGAGGATGCAAATATTTTAATTGTTGTAGATGCCAATGATGATATTTGGATTGATCGTAGAATTATTGATCCACGTGCGGTTAGGGCTAATATTGAAAGATTGCATGCTGAAAATCCAAAAGGGTCAGTAGTAATTCAGCCAAATAAGCAATCAACAAATAAGATGCTTGTTACCATAATGGACTCCGCAAGAAGTGCCGGAGTTTATAACATATCAATAGCGGACTAAACTCGAGCTGATAATTCAAGGACAGACGTTATGAGAAATAATCAAGGAGCATTTGGATACGAGGAAGAAAGTGAGGAAATAAACCTTACACCTATGCTAGATGTTGTGTTTATTATGTTAATTTTTTTCATCGTAACTGCAACCTTCATTAAGGAGGCTGGGATTCAAGTTGATCGACCGGATACAGTTACTGCAGATGCACAAGAGGACGCATCTATTTTGATTGCTATTAGTGCTAATGATGCAATTTGGGTTGATAAGCAGGAGCGTGATTCTCGAGAATTACGCGGTATTATTGAAAGGCTTCATTCTGAGAACCCTAAAGGATCTCTTGTAATTCAAGCAGATGAAAATTCAACAAATGAGACGCTTATTCAAATACTGGAAGCCGCTAAAGCTGCTGGTGTAGTCAATGTTGCTATGGCGTCGGATAATGATTAGGAAAATTGGCTAAAGCCACCGAGGAGGCATGACCATGATAGGTCGTTACGTAATTTCAATTTTCACTGGCGTCGCTGTGACGTTTACTTTGCTTTTTGTTATGCAGTTACTCATAGAGTCAGGACAGAGTGCGTTAACAAAACCTAGAGAAAGGGCTCAGTTAGATTTTGTTCGCGTAAAAAGAAATGAAAATTTAAATGTTCAAGATATGACGCCAGAGAAGCCACCTAAACCACCTGAAACTCCACCTGAAACTCCACCTCAAGATATGGATAATATAGATACGGATGCTCCTACAATTGATATTGCACGACCTAATGTCAACGCAAATACAAATATAGGTGGCCCTGGTAGAATGAATATTGCTGAAGGTGATTATTTACCGATAGTTCGTGTAGCACCTGTTTATCCAACAAGAGCATTATCAAGAGGTGTTGAAGGTTATGTTGATATGTCATTTACTGTAACTGTTACTGGAACAGTTAAAGATCCAGTAGTGGCGTTTTCAACAAGTAGCATGTTTAATCGCGCCGCAACAAGAGCAGTTCTAAAATTTAAGTATAAACCAAGAGTTGTAGATGGTGTTCCAATCGAGGTGCCAGGTGTGAAAACACGTATTACATTTCAACTACAGGATTAATTAATTGAGAATTTCAATTGGTGTATCTTTTGGAAGGAAGTTTTTTTTATGAATAACTATCGTGGAATTTCTTTAAAACTTTGCATGCTATTGCTAACGGGGTTATTTGCATTTGCTAATGTTTCTGCACAAGACAGTGATGCGGAAAAGAGTAAAAATGTGAGAACAAAGAAGGCTCAGGCTGTTAGCAAGGAGGTTTATGATGACATTATCAAAGCGCAGGAACTGGTAGATGAAGAGGAAGATTATCAGGGTGCACTTAAAATTCTTAATAAACTTTATGACCCAGAGGAACTATCAGAGTATGAGCAAGCAAACGTTTTAAACTATATGGGTTTTGTTCATTACAATATTCCAAATATGTCAGCAGCTATATCAGCTTTTCAAAAACTTCTCGCAATACCAAGTGTAGAGCCACAAATGGCTAAACAAACTACTTTTACTGTTGCTCAATTATTAACAGTTGAAGAACGCTACGAAGATGCACTTAATACAATTGATGAGTGGTTTGTATTAGAAACAAACCCTGGTCCAGATCCATTTATTTTAAAGGCTCAAATTCATTATAATTTGAATCAATACGAAAGTATGATTAAACCAATTGAAGATGCAATGGAAGTAGCAAACAAAAGAGAAATTGCTATTAAGGAAGACTGGTGGGGGCTTTTAAATTTCGCATACTTTCAGTAAGAAAATTATTTAAAAGTTCGCGATATACAAAAGATTTTATTACAAACTTGGCCCAAAAAACGCTATTGGCAATCACTTGCTGGTGCATTCACAGAGCTAGGAGAAGACGAGAAATTAATTTATGCATATGATGCTGCATACACTCAAGGTATGTTAGATAAGGGTTCAGAGTTTGTGACAATGTCACAACTGTTTTTGCAAGCTGAAGTGCCTTATAAAGCTGCAACCTTATTAGAAGAAAAGATGAATGCTGGCATTATTGAAAAAAATGCAAAACATTATCGTCTGTTATCGCAAAGTTGGATGTTAGCAATGGAAGATAAAAAGGCTATTCCTGCCTTGAAAGAAGCAGCCAGACTATCAGATGACGGTGAGGTTGATGCTAGATTAGCCAATTCTTATTTAAACATTGGTGAATACTCAAATTGTGTTCAGGCTGCTAAAACAGCTTTAAAGAAAGGCGATATAAAAAGCTCAGACAATGTTCAAATCACTCTTGGAATGTGTCTTTATAATATTCAAAATTATTCAGACGCTAAGGCTGCTTTCAAAGAGGCTGCTAAAGTTTCTAAATCACGTCGTACATCCAACCAATGGATACGTGTCATTGATGCTGAGGTTGAGCGTAATCGACAGATTCAATTGGCAGAAGAAGCGGCAAAGAAAAAACGTGAAGAAATTGAGGCAAGAAAGGCACGCAATGCTAGAGCTTAAGTAAATAAATATCTTTTACATTATTATTAGTGATTTAGAAAATTTTTTGAGGGCGTTGCAATAAAAGGCAACGCCCTTATTAATTTATGCATAGAATTTATTGGAAACAAGTAATGGCAAAAATTATTTTTGAAACAAGAGATGGCTCAAAGCATGAAGTAGATATTGAAAATGGCTACTCTATAATGGAGGGAGCCATAAATAACAATATTGAAGGCATTATCGCAGAGTGCGGTGGGGCATGTGCTTGCGCTACATGTCATGGTTATATTAATGCCGAGTGGTTAGATAAACTACATAAGATGGATGCTATGGAAGATAGTATGCTAGATATGGCTTTTAATCGTAAATCAAATAGCCGTCTTACTTGTCAAATTGAAGTTTCAGATCAATTAGATGGTTTAGAACTTCAAGTTGCAGACAATGAATTTTAAAGTTTTTTAAACTAGGAAGGTTTAATGACAATTAAAGTCGGTGACCATATGCCTTCTGGCTCTTTTGGAATAATGACAAAGTCAGGTCCAAGTATAATATCTACAAAGGATTTATTTACTTATAAAAAGATTGTCTTAATATCTGTTCCAGGTGCATTTACTCCAACTTGTTCTATAAACCACCTCTCAGGTTATCTAAAACAAAGTAACATTATTAAGAGCAGCGGCATAGATTTGATAGCTTGTATGGCTGTTAACGATGTATTTGTGATGAATGCCTGGGGAAAAGAACTTGAAGTCGACAATAATATAACTATGCTTTCAGATGGAAATGGTGATTATGTTAAGGCTTTAGGATTAGAGCAAGACTCAAGAAATTTTGGAATGGGAATTCGAAGTCAAAGGTTTTCATCTATTATTGAAAATGGAAAAGTTATATATCTACAAGTTGACAAGCCAGGAAAATTTGAAGTCAGTAAAGTAGAGCTTATATTAGAAGAGCTTTAATCAAGCGCATCCATTAATTCTGGTAACGCAACAAAAAGATCAGCAACCAGACCAATGTCCGCTATCTCAAAAATTGGAGCTTCTTGATCACTGTTTATAGCTACGATAGTGTCAGCATCTTTAATACCAGTTATATGTTGAATTGCACCAGAGATACCAATAGCTAAATAAAGATTAGGTGCAATAATTTTACCTGTTTGACCTACTTGTAACTCATTTGGTGCATATCCAGCATCAACGGCAGCTCGCGATGCACCAATAGCAGCACCTAATTTGTTTGCCAAGTTGTATATAATTTCAAAATTTTCTTTACTTGCCAATGCTCGACCTCCTGAAACCACTTTAGAAGCTGTTTGTAGGTCTGGTCTATCACTATTGTTCGATATTGTTTTTATAAATCGTGTTTGATTTGGTGTATTGCAATTTGTATGCTCAATATTTTCAATTAGTGCCGAATTATCTGAGGGAATGGCTTTAAATGATGCAATTCTTACTGTAGCTACTACAATATGACCTTGCGGGGCTTCAACTGTTGCTATGGCATTTCCGGCATAAGTGGGTCTTTTGAAGATATGACTACTCTCGATGCTCATAATGTCACTAATTTGATTTACATTTAGTAGAGCAGCCACTCTAGGCATTAAATCTTTTCCGAATGTTGTTGAAGGTCCAAATATGTGGCTGTAATCTTTTGCTAAGCCTACAATTTGAGGAGCAATGATGGCAGCAATATTGTGAATATAGTTTTTATCTTCACAAATAAAAACTTTCGAAATTGAATTAAGCTTCGATGCTTCACAAGCCAAAGATTGCGCATCTGATGAGAATATTATTACATCTATAATTGCACCTTCTATAGAGGCTGCACATGCTACTGTCTTAGCTGTACTTGAATTAAGTTTGGCACCATCATGCTCAGCAATTATTAATATTTTGTTCACTAAATAAGCCCCCTCTCTTTAAGGACTGATACTAGGCTGGTTACGTTATCTACTTTTACTCCAGAATCTCGTTTTTTTGGCGGTTCAAATTTTATATTTCTTATTTCAGGGCTTTGAGAAAGATTTATATCTGAAAATTTAATTGTTTCTAAGGGTTTTTTCTTTGCTTTCATTATATCGGGTAGTTTTACATATCTCGGTTCGTTAAGTCGTAAGTCAGCAGATATGACAGCTGGTAAATCTATTTCCAAAACCTCTAATCCTACATCAATTTCTCTCGTAACTAGAGCCTTGTTGTTGTTAATTTCGAGTTTAGATGCAAATGTTGCCTGAGGGCAATTTAAAAGAGCAGACAGCATTTGAGCTGTCTGATTATTGTCGCTATCTATTGCTTGTTTTCCTAAGATTACAAGGTCAATATCATTTTTTTCAACAAAATATTTTAAAACTTTGGAAACATCAAGTGAGCTAACTTGATTATTAGTCTCAACAAGAATTGCATGATCAGCACCCATAGCGAGACCAGTTCTTAATTGTTGTTGTGAATCACTCGAGCCAATAGATATAACGATTATCTCTTCAGCTTTTCCAGCTTCCTTAATGCGGATTGCTTCTTCAAGTGCAATTTCATCAAATGGATTGATACTCATTTTGACGCCATCTGTTTCTACACCGCTAGAATCACTTTTGACTTGAACGCGAACGTTATAATCAATTACTCGTTTTAAGCCAACTAATATTTTTCTCAATTTCAAGCGCTCCATCCATTAATTAATTATTATCATTGTCTATTACTGATAAAGTACGCTCAAGGTAAATCATTCTCTTGAAAATTTTATAAATTCTAATTTATATGATTACAAAAAGCTGAGCGGATATGTTGCGGTATTTATAATTCAAATTGATATTAAAAAAACTCTATTTTTTTGATAAAGAATTTTTTTTGATTAATAAAAATTTCATTTAATAATAAATAAAAAGTATAAAAAACAATAATATATAGATAAATATTAAAGTATTTAATTATAAAAATAAAATTATATTTTTTTTAAATAAATTTTTTTTTAAATAAATTATCGTAAGACTGATTGCATCTAGACATTAAGTATCTCAGGATACAAAAGATTTTTCTTTTCTTCTCATTGTATTATTAAAATGCGCAAAGTAATGAAAAATTTATACGACTATTTATACTTACAAAAAGTTAGTCTAAGACAAATTTTTTGTAACTAAATTTTAAAGCTAAGTCCCTAAATCTTATGGTAATTTTGGTTTTTTTATATAAGTTTGATACTAAAATTGGTAACTCCACTAAATAAAATAAAAGTAATTGATATGAGTCGCATACTTGCTGGCCCTTGGGCTGGTCAGCTATTGGGTGATTATGGCGCTGATGTAATAAAAATAGAAAAACCAGGCATCGGAGATGATACTCGACAATGGGGTCCACCTTGGCTTGGTGATCAATCGGGCTATTTTATGTCTACCAACCGTAATAAACGATCAATTACTTTAAATCTTAGTTCAACAGAAGGTCAGAATATAATTAAAGATTTAGCGAAACACTCAGATATTCTAATTGAAAATTATAAAGTAGGTACATTAGCGAGATACGGAATAAGTTCAGAAGATTTGTTAAAGATAAATCCCAGATTAATTTATTGTTCTATATCCGCCTACGGGCAGACTGGATCAAGATCTGATCAACCTGGCTATGACGCAATGATTCAAGCATCAGCTGGATTAATGAGTATCACTGGCCCAGAAGAGGATGACAGTGGCGGCCCACAAAAAGTAGGTGTTGCAATTAGCGACATAATGGCTGGAATGTACGCTGTTACTGCAATTCTTGCGGCTCTAAATTCACGAGAAAGGACTGGAAAAGGTCAAGCTATTGACATACCTTTATACGATACTCAGGTAGCATGGCTTGCTAATCAAAATATGAACTATCTTTTAGATAAGGTTCCCCCAAAACGAATGGGAACAGCCCACCCAAATTTAGTACCATATCAGGTTTTTTCTACTTCAGACGGAGCTTTAATGCTTGCAGTTGGAAACGATAACCAATTTAAAAAATGTTGTGATGCGTTAGAATTAGATTCATTAAAAGAGGACCCTCGATTTAAGAACATGAGTAATCGAATTTCAAATCGAAAAGTTTTAATTAAGCTATTAGAAAATAAATTTATAACTGATAATACTAAGAATTGGCTTAAAAAGTTACTCAATCTAAAAGTGCCGGCTGGCCCTGTAAATGATATTAAAGAGGTATTGACCAATGAATATGCATCAGAAAGAGATTTAATTAAATATATTACAAATTCAGAAGGTCAAAATGTACCTAATGTATCAAATCCTGTTAACTTTGATTGCACACCCGTAGAGTATAATTTGCCTCCACCTTTACTTGGTGAGCACACACATGAGATTCTTAATGA
>MDTG01160102.1_pt1 | contig 15425 bp, 14 predicted proteins | sample 811421 | NCBI WGS metagenome assembly MDTG01 (sample SAMN05326645, study PRJNA326480) | marine metagenome | isolation source: seawater | place: Pacific Ocean: South East | collected 2011
TTTAAATATCATTATTTAGAAAGTATAATCTATTAAAAGGAGAATAAATAACTAGCCCGGGTGGTGGAATTGGTAGACACAAGGGACTTAAAATCCCTCGATAGCGATATCGTGCCGGTTCAAGTCCGGCCCCGGGTACCAATTTTTAAATAAAGAAATAATGAATTTCTGGCTGGTAGCAACTAACTTAAGGGATACATGGACCAATAATTATTATGCAAGAAGAAGATAGTAATAAAAACGTAAACGATTTTGATGATGAAATAGATATCCGTCAGCTATTCCTTGCCTTAGTTCCTGGCAAATGGATTATTGTCTTTGTGACAATTCTATTTTCTATTGTCGGGATTATTTATAGTCTTTCCTTACCTAACATATATGAATCTGAGGCTTTGTTAGCCCCTGTCGATGAATCATCATCTTTGATTGGTGGAGCCTTAAGCCAGTATAGTGGATTAGCGGGATTGGCAGGAATCAATTTGTCAAATGCAGAAAATGGTAATAACGCTAAAAAAGCAATCGAGTTAATGAGTTCTCTAAATTTTTTTGAAAAATATTTAATGCCAAAGATTTTTCTTCCAGACCTCATGGCTTTTGAATCTTGGGATGAAAAGAAAAATATAAAAATTTATGATGATAGTATTTTTCAAATGAACTCCAACACTTGGGTTAGAGACTTTTCTTATCCACAAAAATTGATACCAAGTGCTCAAGAAAGTTTTGAGGCTTTTGAAGACTATCACTTAAATGTTATAGAAGATAACAGAACTGGATATATTACTTTATCAATAAAACATCAATCTCCATTAATTGCTAAACAATGGGTTGAGATAATTGTTGAAGAGGTCAATTCTTTTTATAGGCAAAAAGACAAAGAAAGCTCAGAAAAGGCGGTTATTTATCTTAATAAACAAATTGCAAACACTAATTTAACGGAAATCAGGCAAGTTACAGCTTCACTTTTAGAAAAAGAAATTCAAAAATTAACTTTAGTGGAAGCTAATAAAGATTATGTATTTGAATATGTTTATCCTCCATCAGTGATGGAAGAAAAATCAGAACCTTACAGATTTGTAATTATTATTTTTGCATCATTTTTAGGTTTCATGTTGAGCATTTTTTACGTCCTAATAAAACATTATTTTTTTAAAAAAAAGGTAGGCTAAGTTCTCTAATAATCAATTTTAATTTAGAAACAAGCTTACTTTTAAAAGATTATTATCAAGCTCTTAAATCTATCATCTAACATAAAACCATGAGATTACTTATTCCAGGCGGTGCAGGATATATCGGTTCTCATATGGTCAAATATGCTCAGCAGCATGGCCATAAAGTTACGGTATTAGATGATTTTTCAACTGGTCATGAATTGGCGTTAAATGACTGTGAAATCCTTCATGTGAATCTACTTGATAAGAACAAGTTGTCTCAACTACTGAATGGTCGTTATTTTGATGGGGTGATCCACTTTGCTGCTAAATCAATAGTTGGAGAGTCGCTAAAAAAGCCAGAATTTTACTATCAAAATAATGTGGTTGGCACACTAAATCTTGTTGATGAGATGACTAAAAATAAGATTAATAATCTAGTTTTCTCTTCAACTGCTGCGATTTTTGGTAATCCTATAACAGATAAAATCTCAGAAAATCATCCTAAAAACCCCATCAATCCCTATGGCCAAAGCAAGCTGATTGTAGAAAATAGACTCCAAGACATATGTTCTGTTAGTGATTTCAATGTAACATGTCTAAGATATTTCAATGCGGCTGGGGCGCATGAATCTGGAGAAATAGGCGAGTCCCATGAACCTGAGACTCATCTCATACCCAAAGTTTTAAAAGCTGCACTTTCAAAAGAGATAAACTTTAAAATTTTTGGAAACGATTATCCCACACCGGATGGTACTTGTATTCGAGATTATGTGCATGTGATGGATCTTGCTCAAGCGCATTTGTTAGCATTAGAGCATATGAAAAAAAGTAATGGATTTTCAGCTTTCAACTTAGGCAATGGTGATGGGTTTTCTGTGCTCAATATTTTGAAAGGATGTGAATATGTCACTCAGAATACAATTCCCTTTGAAATTGATAAACGGCGTAAAGGTGATCCTCCTAGATTGGTTTCAAATAATAAGTTAGCTTTGGAAGCTCTTAAGTGGAACCCAAAATATAGTGATATTATTGACATTATTAACAGCGCATGGTCATGGCACAGCAGCGAAAAATTTTAGACGCCTTTCTACTCAGATCTGTTTTTAAAATAATTTACTGTTTTTTAATAGACCTCTGCATATTTTGTATTTTTAAAAATATAATAAGGTAGTTGCATAAATAACTGAGAAAAAAATTATAAAAAAATAAATATGAAAAAAAAGGCATTAATAACAGGTATTACAGGACAAGATGGTTCTTATTTAGCTGAGTTTCTTTTAGAAAAGGGTTATGAAGTTCACGGAATAAAGCGTCGCTCTTCATCATTCAATACTCAAAGAATAGATCACATTTTTCAAGATCCTCATAATTTGAATAATAATTTTTATCTTCATTATGGTGATTTAACTGATTCTTCAAATTTAACAACAATTTTGCAAGAAGTTCGACCAGATGAGGTCTATAATTTGGCAGCACAATCTCACGTAGCGGTTTCATTTGAAACTCCGGAATATACAGCTAATACAGATGGTATGGGTACTTTAAGGCTTCTCGAGGCAATTCGCTTTTTAGGTCTGAAAGATACAAAATTCTACCAAGCTTCATCTTCAGAACTCTACGGCCTGGTACAAGAAACTCCTCAATCTGAGACGACCCCTTTTTACCCTAGATCACCTTATGGTGTTGCCAAATTGTATGCCTATTGGATTACAGTGAATTATCGAGAAGCCTATGGAATGTTTGCTTGTAACGGTATTTTATTTAATCATGAGTCGCCTCGCCGTGGCGAGACGTTTGTAACTCGAAAAATCACAAGAGGCTTGGCAAATATAGCTCAAGGATTGCAGTCCTGTCTTTATCTTGGTAATTTAAATGCTCTTCGTGATTGGGGTCACGCAAAAGATTATGTCAGAATGCAATGGCTGATGCTGCAAGCGGAAGAGGCAGACGACTTTGTTATTGCTACCGGAGTGCAGTATTCCGTTCGTCAGTTTTTAATCTGGGCTGCAGCTGAATTGGGTTTAAAGCTTAGGTTTGAGGGTAGCGGTACTAACGAAATTGCCAAGGTCTCATCTATTTCAGGAAAACTTGCTCCTGCTATAAATGTTGGAGACGTAATATGCAGAGTTGATCCTAGGTATTATAGACCTTCAGAAGTTGAAACACTTTTGGGCGATCCAAGTAAAGCTCAACGCATTTTAGGTTGGAAACCAACGATTACAGTTCAAGAGATGTGTTCCGAAATGGTCAGAGATGATTTGAGGACTGCACAGAGAGCAGTGCTCTTGAATTCTCATGGGCATCAAATACCCTCTACTTTTGAATAAACCTTACACCAAATGAAGATCTTTTTAACTGGGGGAACAGGTATGGTTGGTCGTAATATATTGGAGCACCCAGAATCCAATAAACATTTATTTGTTGCACCGACTAGCAAAGAACTTAATTTACTGGACCGTGATGCAGTTCGAGCGTCCCTATCTAAAGAGATGCCAGATTTAATAATCCACTCCGCAGGTCTTGTAGGAGGTATTGAGGCAAATATAGCAAACCCTGTAGATTTTCTGCTAAAAAATACTGATATGGGCCTCAATGTTATTTCTAGTGCAGCTTCTGTAGGGATTAAAAACTTAATAAATTTAGGAAGCTCTTGCATGTATCCGAGAGCGGCCAATAATCCATTAAGTGAAAATTTAATATTGCAGGGTGAGCTAGAATCTACTAATGAAGGTTACGCACTAGCGAAAATAGTTGCAACAAGGCTATGTGAATATCTTGTTCAAGAGGACTTTACTAAAAACTATAAAACACTTATCCCGTGCAACCTCTATGGTCGTCATGATAAGTATGACAAAACTTATTCGCATCTCATTCCAGCGGCAATTCGCAAAATTCATGAGGCTAAAGTTGCGGGAGACAAAATTGTTACAATATGGGGTGATGGTTCTGCCAGGCGAGAATTTATGAATGCAGCTGACTTATCAGACTTTATATATTTTGCAATGGATCGGTTAGAGAAAATACCTCAAAATCTAAATATTGGCCTGGGACTTGATTACTCTATCGAAGAGTATTATTGTGCAGTAGCCTCTGTTACTGGCTTTGAAGGTGGCTTTGAATACGACCTAGACAAGCCTGTTGGGATGCGTCAGAAATTAGTGGATATTAGTCAGTTAGAAAGCATTGGATGGAAACATAAGATCAATCTCAACGAAGGAATTAAACAAGCGTATGAATTTTATTTAGCAAAGCATGAAAGATGAAATATAAGTTAGCGTCAAGTACATGGGACCATAGTGAGATAGATGCGATTCAGGAAGTAATAGCAAGAGATATGTTCTCAATGGGCAAAAAAGTAAATGAATATGAAGTTGATTTCACCAAATATATTGGCAGTAAATACGCTGTTATGACAAGTTCTGGTTCTACAGCAAACTTACTTATGATCGCAGCGATGTTTTACACTAGAGATGAAACTCGACGCTTGAAACGCGGTGATGAAGTAATAGTGCCAGCGGTTTCTTGGTCTACAACTTACTTTCCTTTACAACAATATGGCTTGAGAGTTAAGTTTGTAGATATAGATCGCGATACTTTAAATATAGATTTAGAAAGGCTTAAAGAAGCGATTACTGACAAAACAAAGGTTATTCTGGCTGTAAATCTTCTTGGAAATCCAAATGATTTTGATGTGATTCGTGCTCTAATTGGTGGAAAAAAAATTACTCTCTTAGAGGATAACTGTGAGTCTCTGGGGGCAACATTTGGAGGAAAGAAAGCAGGATCATTTGGTTTAATGGGTTCATTTAGTTCATTTTTTAGTCATCATATTGCAACCATGGAGGGTGGCTGTGTAGTGACTGATGACGAAGAAATATATCACATTTTACTCTCTTTACGTGCACACGGGTGGACTCGGAATTTACCTAAGGAAAATTTGGTATCAGGAACTAAGAGTGATGATATGTTTGAAGAATCCTTCAAGTTTGTATTGCCTGGATATAATGTAAGACCGCTTGAAATGAGTGGTGCAATTGGAATTGAGCAGCTTAAAAAGTTGGATAAATTTATATCCGTACGGCGAAAGAACGCTGAGATATTTATAGAGTTATTTGGAGATAATTCTTACTTGCAAATACAAAAAGAAATATCAAATAGTAGTTGGTTCGGCTTTTCAATTTTACTGAAGGAATCGGCTCCTATGTCTAGAAGAGTATTCGTGGAGAAACTTTACAAGGCTGGAATTGAATGCAGGCCAATAGTCACAGGAAATTTTCTTAAAAACAAGAAGGTTTTGGAATACTTTAATTATGAAGTATTTGGCGAGATGACTAATGCAGAATATATAGATATGCATGGATTGTTTGTTGGTAATCAACAGAAAGATCTTAATGCCGAGCTAATTTATCTTAAGCAAACGATTGAAACTATGGGGTGATCTCAGGTTTCCTTTTCAAAAGGTTAATAATTTCAGACTTTTTAAAGGCGATAATTTTATCTACTATAGATAAGCTAGGAATCAATTTTTTTTTATGAATAATTTTTTCAAAATTCAGAAATCTACTAAATTAAAATTTGATATAAGCTGTGGGCGCCTTTTTTTTTGTTTGGACAAATTATTTACTTGGAATAAATACTTTCAACTACTACTATTAATTTGTATTACTGATTTTTGCTTATGTCTGAGTGGTGCTTCCTAATGTATAGATCGTTGATTTTGAGGACTCATGGCGGTTTAGGGAATCAGCTTTTTCAGGTTTTCTATGCATTTTGTTGTTGTCGAACTTTTGAAATAGGAGAATTGAAGATAATACACGACTCCAACTATAGTCATGGCTTTGAACTTGCTCCTATTTTCAAGCACCATTCCGGTGGCGTGAGATTGACTGAGAGACTTATTTCAAAGATGCGTCTGCCGAAAATACTTCATAGGAGTAAAGTTCTCAAGATTGAGTCGATAGAAATCGGCAGTTGTTTATATTTGGATGGTTATTTTCAAGATGAAAAAGCATATGATATTTTTAGTCAAGACATAATAGCGAGTTCGCTGCGCGAACTCATTGCAGATTCTGGCATAGATCTAAGTTTGTCTCTCTCAAAAGATAATTTATACCATTTTAGGCTAGGTGATTTTTACGCTAACGAAAATTTAGAATATGATGCAGCCACTAGATTAGTCAAATCTTTTCATGGGTATGGGGATATTATTACAAATAACCAAACTTTACTGCAGAAAGTATTAGACTCTTCTGAATTTAGATCTGAAACAAGAAATTTAATTGACACCGAGAATTTTGATGCTTTTGCTGTTTTGCAATTAATGATTAATTACAAAAAGGTTTTCAGCAATAATAGTACTCTTGCATTTTGGGCGTCTGTGATTTCAGGTAGTGAACTTGTAACTACGGATGATAATTTGAATGCTATGCGTTCAAAATTTATTTATGACGAATAATAAAAGCATCACTTTAAACACGCTGATTATTACAGCACTTACCTTGGTTGCAAATATAATAGGGATGCTGTTGCATATTGTTTTAGCATCTAATTTGGGCGCAAGCAGGGAGCTCGACGAATTTTATATCATAGTTGGTTGGAGTTTGTTTTTCTTAGGATTAGTTATTTCGGCAATGAATTTCAGCATAATCCCCAGATTATCTTCGATCTCAGGCAATAAATTGCAATTTAGTTTCGAAGCGTCTAGGCTGTTATTTTTTACCTTTTGCACTTCCCTATTAATTTTCTGCTTTGGATACTTGTTGATGCCGTTAGTTTACGAGTTACTCTATGGTTTGAAAGACAATAACTTGCTTGTAAGCTGGGTTTGGCTAAGTACCGCTATTCTGATTTTTTCTAATATACTGACTTGTTTATTGAATGCTCTTCGACAACAGGTCTTAGCCGTTTCGTTGACATTGTGGCCGGCTTTGCTGATGGTTACTTCATTTTATCTGTTCCCTAATTCAGGGTTGCAAATTATTCCTCAAGGGCAATGCCTTGGTGCTTTACTGTCAATAATTTTGGCGGCTATTTTCCTTAAACGAGTTGAATTTTCATTTGAAATGCAAAAGCTTAAACATTGGATAAAGTCAATTAGTTTTCCAACTAGGTTGACAATGTCGATTGGGGCTATGACATGTTTCTCTTCATATGCTCTAATAGATTCATATTGGGCTCCTCAAATTAGTTCTGGTGCTTTATCCATCGTGACGATTACTCAACGCTTCATGATTGCGGTGGGAAATTTTTCAGTAGCAGCCGCATCCGTACTTATGATTCCAGCATTAGTTAAATACGCCAATTTAGGGACTCAACATCTATTTTATAAGGAATTGTGGGCATGGTTGAGATTAGTGCTTTTAGGTGGAGGATTTGCCGCTCTTGTATTATTGGGTTTTGGTGACAGTATAATGTCAATTTTGTTTGTGCGAGGTGATTTCTCTATGGCCGATGCCATCAGTATCTCATCTTTATCATTTGCATTTTTACCTGGAAACATATGTATGCTTTTAAGTGTTCTTATTTTTAGGGCATTATTTATTTTAGACGGCGGTGACAGGGTAGCCTGTTTTTTAAGTGTTTATTGGACACTTTCATATCTGTTTCTCAGTGGATTTTATTTATCCGAAGCAGAGAACGGTCTAGCCCGAGCATACCTAATTAGTTGGTTTCAGGTTCTTATGATGTCTGTTGTTTCGCTTTATTTTTTATTAATTAAACATTCGAATGGGAGTCGGAAAATTGGTTAAATTGCTCCGATTTGTAACAAAAGTTTGGTTGGCCTTGATTGGATTTGGAGGCGGCTCCTTCTCCATTAAGCATGAGGTTAATTCTCTTAGCAGATTTTGTAAGGGTGGCCCATTGATAGCTTTTGATGTTGGCGCAAATAAGGGGCTATATACTAGAGCCTTGACAAAACGCTTTGCGACTTTAACTGAGATTCATTCTTTTGAACCCAATAAAAGCTTATATTTAAATGAATTGGCTCATTTGCGATCTTCAAAGGTCAAGATCAACAATTATGCACTTGGAAAGAGTGAAGGCGAGGCAATATTGTTTTCTGTACCTGGACAGTCCGGGCTCAGTAGCCTAACAAAAAGGGAGCTCTGGCATCACCATCTTGAGGCATCTGTCCAGGATACTGTTGCGCTGTCAACACTAGATAAGTATTGCAAAAGCGAAGGGATTATAAATATTGATATTTTAAAAATCGATGTTGAAGGTCACGAGTTGGATGTCTTAACCGGCGCTAGAAGGATGTTAGACGAAAAAAGAATTAAGTTGATTCAGTTTGAGTTTGGAGGTTGTAATGTAGATAATCGAACTTACTTCAGGGATTTTTGGAATATATTAAAAAGGAAATATGGATTTGATATTTATCGAATAACTCCTTTTGGACTTTTGAAAATTAAAGACTATAGCGAATTGGATGAAATATTTACTACAACAAATTACATTGCTGCGTTACCTGAGTAAAATTTTATTTCAGAGCTAAAAATATATGGTTACTATTTCTTTAATTTTCTGTGTTTTTTGGTTTTTTGTAGCTTTTTTATGGGCTTATAAAAATTCCACTGGTTTAATTGATCCAGTTATGTTGTTTTTACTCTATCTATTTCTGCAAATTCTAGGTTCTTGGATTGTATTGCAAATGTTTTCATATTTATTTGTTAATCATCATGTACCTCAGGTTAAGGAAGCATATGTAGCGCAGGCATTTCTTCTCACCTCAATTGGTTTAATTTTTTTTGTATTAGGAGGTATATTCAAGGCTCAATTTAGATCGGCCAAAGTACGTTTTGTTGCCAGACTTCCAGTATCATATTTTACCTTAGCTTTGATTGTCATTTTTTGTTATTGGATTTTCTTTTATTTTATTTCACAATATGGCGGTTTAGCGGAGTTTGCAGATACCAGGCAAACCTTTCGCTCAGAAGGCATTCGAGGTCAAGGTGTACTTCTCTTTATACCTACGACATTACTTGCGCTCACCTTACTTTATTATGTAAAACAGAGAATTTCGTTTGGGCAAAATCAGCGGAGCTACTTTTGGTTATTAATTATCTGTTTGATAATGATCGTTCCAGCGCTAATTATTGGATTTCGTGGTCTAGTTTTAATTCCATTACTGCAGCTAATATTCCTCTATCACTGCGCATATAAGATTGAATTCAAGTGGCGCTATGCGGTTGTACTGGTTTTGTTAGGGTTCAGTTTCACAACCTACGGAGTTTATCGTCAGTGGAGCGAAGTGGTTGTATTGAATGCTGATTTGATTGAAGGTGTTTTAAAGATCGCTGCGGATCGTCCAGAGCTATTTGCAGATATTTTTTTAAGAGTTAGAGGTGTTGACACAATAGCGGCTATAATGAACTATTATGATTTTTCAACATATTTGTTCTTTTTTCCCAGTCTAGTTGAAGCACTTACAATTCCCATTCCGTCTGGCCTGTGGGACAAACCCGTTCCGATTATAGTTGATATGGGTCGAAGTGTTTTTGGCAGCGAAGTAGGTGGAATTTCGCCTACCGCGATTGGTGAACTCTATATGCATGCTGGTGTTTTTGGAGTAAGTCTTGGCATGTTTTTGCTTGGATTTATAGGTAGATTAATAACTGAAAAAATTAGATTTTGTCAGTCCAGGCAAAGAGCTGACGTATTATTTTCTCTTTTTTGCACCTTTTTTATATTATTTTCTGAAACTCTTCAGGGTTACTTAAATTTACTGGTTTTATCTATTTTGTCATTTGCATTTATATTGGTTTTCTTACATGGAAGCCAAATTCTTAGTTCGTTGAGCACTCATGCAAAAAGATCACTTTAAAGGCGATGATAGGTTTAATTACGTATGTGTTGCGGAATTATCTTGTGCTGCAACTATACGCATTGTGCTCGAGTCTCTAAAGGCTAATGGAGATTCATCATCGATTTACCTTATTGTTCCTGAGAGTCAGGTTGATGAATTTGATAGGTTGGTTGGCGAACTAGCAAATATAATAAGTGAGTTACATGTTTTACCATCATGGCCAGTTTATCGTTTTAGACAAAATTTAGGACGACAAGGGTGGCGCGCAGGTTGGTATCTGCAACAATTTCTCAAGCTAAGCTTTGATGATTATTTAAAAAATGAGCTTCAAATCGATGTTGATTCCTATGTTATTTGGGATGCGGATACCGTTATGTTGCAGCGTCCCTGCTATACCATTGGCGAAAAGAAGTTTTTTTTGAAGGGGAGAAAAATTCACTTACCCTACATCGATACGATAAACCGTATCTTAGGTGGAAAGTTTTCACCAAGTCACTCTTTTATAGCGCAATATATGTATGTGGAAACGCAATTTTTGATTGGTATGCGCAGTAAAATTGCTGAAGTCACCGGGGAGGAGGATTGGATTTTTGGAATAATTCGATCTTTACCTCTTGAAAGCGACAGTGAGTTTAGTGAGTATGAAACATATGCCAGCTATTTGCAGATGCAGACTCCTGAATTAGTAAGCGAGGCCAAAGGAAAGTGGTTTTTATATGGATCAGATGTAATATCGGATCCTAGTAAAGCTACTTTAGCCGATGTAGAGAAAAGATTTTCCGGATACACCCTCGTAGCATTTGAACGGCACGCCCCCTATTTTTCTAAACCTGTAAATATAATCCGTGTTTGGATTGCTAAGTTATTCTTATTCTTTCGGGCTCAGCTTTGAATACTTGCCCTATAACTTATTTTCTTAATATTTTAGATTACCCGGTGGTTATTTATTATGGATAAGGTATCTGTAATCATGCCAGCCTATAATGCCTCCAAATTTATTGTTAGGTCAATACGAAGCGTCTTGCAACAGAGTTATGCTAAATTAGAGCTGATCGTTATATGTGATGCTCCAATCGATAATACAGTTGAATTAGCAAAGCAATTTACTGATGCCCGAATTAAAATAATAGAGCAGGAAGAGAACCTAGGAGTAGCTGAGGCGAGAAATGTAGGGTTACGATTAGCGACTGGTCGTTATATCGCATTTTGTGATGCTGATGATTATTGGTATCAAGAAAAACTTTCAATCCAAATCGAACTATTAAAAACGTCAAATTCAGCGGTTTGTCATGCGAACTGTGATCTAGCAAAAGTTGCTGGAAAGATCATAGGTTCTCGAAGCTACCCAAAGGTTATAACTTACAAGATGATGAGGTACAGGAACTATATCTGCAACTCTAGCGGCTTATATGACACTGAAAAGATTTCAGTCGTCTATCAAAAGAAGATATATCATGAAGACTATTTGATGTGGTTAGAGATTTTGTCAGAGTCTAAGATATCTGTAGGGTCTAAAAAGCCATTGCTTGTGTATACAATTAACTCTAATGGATTGAGCAGTAATAAATTTAAGTCGTTTATCGGAACCCTAAAAATACAGCGTAAACATGGCGTAGGGTGGTTTGAATTTAATGTTAATTTTCTCTTAAATATTGCAAGTAGATTAATAGAGTTATTACTGCCATCAAGCAGGCGTTAACTTGCTTTGGAGCATATTGGAAATAAAATAATTGCTAGAATAAATTAATTTATGAATATATAAATCAAAATGACAAGAGTAATCATTACAGGCTCATCTGGCTATGTTGCATCTAACTTAGCGCCATATTTGAATAAAAATGCCTCTATTTTTGGTATTGATCAGTCTGAATCGAAGTATACTGATTTAAAGGCCGGTATTGAAAGCTTTGAATTTAAAAAAGCTTTGGAACACTTTGGTGACGATGAAATAGTAATTATTAATTTAGCAGCAGCACGTTTTGATTTTGGGGCTACTGCCATGGATTACTATAAGTCAAATGTTGAGTGTCACCAGATTTTCACACAGAATTTAACCAACCTAAATATTCAAAAATTTATACATGTAAGTTCGGTTGCTGCTTTAGATGGTCAAAATATAACCTATTCTGAAAGACTTAATTGTGATGATGCATATAGGGCTACAAAATTTCTTCAAGAGATTACAATTGAAAAATGGTGTGTTGAAAATGATGTTGAGCTTATAATACTTTATCCCTCTGCAATTTTCTCTGACGATCCAAGGTCAGATACTAATATTGGAAAGCTTCAATCAATATCTAAATATTTACCATTTATTCCGGAAATTGATGTTGCTAAAAGCCTCACTTACTTACCAAGTTTTTCTCAATTCATTATTAACTCGGTAGCTGGTGAAATTCCTGCTGGAAAGTATTTAACAATAGAGAAACCCTTATTAACTGTTTCAAAAATTATTCAAGTTATTTCTGGGCGCTCTATCAAATTAGTCCGTATTCCATTTTTATCAATTATTTTGAAAATTATTGCTAATTTTCTTTATGTGTTAGGCTTTTTTGGGAGGATTGATTTTAAGCTTACTCCAAACAGGGTTAATAAGTTATTTAGTGATACTTCTTACAGTCACATAAATTGTGAAGATATAGATACAATGACTTATGCAGATCAAAACTGTACACAGTTGAATGAAATTTTTTCAAATTCCAATAAAGATAAAATAAATGGGTAAAAAAGTCATATTCTTAGAGCTTAATGAAATTAACTTTGATGTAGTAACTTTCTACATAAAAAGAGGAGAACGCTTGTCAGGTTTCAACACGCTGATTGAACATGGCATTGTTGCTACAAAATCTGAATCTGAATATAGAAACCTCGAACCTTGGGTGCAATGGCCATCAGTGCATACCGGCAAAACCTTTAATGAACACAAGGTATTTAGACTTGGAGATTTCGTCAATTCGACTGAAGAGCAGTTTTTCGAACTTGTTGAAAAAGCGGGTTTTTCTGTTGGTGCTATTAGTCCAATGAATGCCTCTAACAAGCTTAAAAATCCAGCATATTTTATACCAGACCCTTGGACACAAACTCCTTGTGACAATAGTTTTTTTAGTAAAAGTATTACCGATGCAATAGTTCAAGCTGTCAATGATAACTCGCAGTCAAAGCTAACATTTAAAACTATTTTCAACTTGGTACTAGCTTTTGTTGCGCTTGTTAGACCAACTAGATACATCCCAATGGCAAAGTATGCTTTTAATTCACGAGGAAAGCCATGGAGAAAAGCTTTATTTTTAGATATGTTTTTATATGAAATTCATAAAACTTTATTTAAAAGAAAAAATCCAAATTTCTCAACATTGTTTCTGAATGCTGGAGCACATATTCAGCATCATTACTTTTTTAATTCATCATATGTTGATTCCTCAGAGTTGAAAAATCCTGATTGGTATATTGGGAAAGACGACGACCCTATTTTAGAAATGCTTAAAGTATATGACGAAATGATAATAGACCTTAATGAGTTGCATGACACTGAAATAATTGTTGCTACAGGGCTGTCGCAAAAACCTTTTGAGCAATTAAAATTTTATTACCGCTTAAAAGATCACGCATCGTTTTTAAAAAAGGTAGGCGTGGAATTTGCTAATGTGGTAACTAGAATGACTCGAGATTTTCTAATTTCATTTGATACTGAAGTTCAAGCAAAGAAAGGCGAACAACAGTTATCAAAAATACTTGTTAACAACGAAGTTAAGTTATTTGGTGAGATAGATAACAGAGGCAAAGATGTTTTTGTAGTGTTGACATATCCTTCAGAAATTACACATAAAACTATGATCACCTATTCAGGCAAAGAATCCAAGCTAAGCGATTTAGTAACCTTCGTGGCGATTAAAAATGGAGAACACCAAAGTAGGGGATTTGCTTATTTTTCCAATGGTGTATCAGAGTTTGCACCACCTCAAGGTAGCCATGTAGCAAAGATTCACAACACAGTTTTGCAATTCTTTGGAATTGGCAGTTAATACTTAAAGTTAAAATTAATGCTAGTTTCTAAAGTATTTTATGGCAGTTTAGTACGCGTCTGCCATCCCCTTTAAATCATTATCTATTCCAATAGCTCATACATTGCCAGAATAAGACTAATATAGCTTCTACTCTAAAGCAATGAAAACTATGAGGTTATCTGTCAAGACTCTTTCTTAGATCCTTGTGAAATATATTTAAAAAAATGAAATTAATGTCTTTGCTTTGGGATAAATATACTTATCGTTGATAAAGAAACCTAGTAAAATCAATTTAAAAATTTTGTGAATTTCTTTACTAAAACAATCTTCAAAAAATAAATTAGGCCTAAATTAAGTGAATAAGATTAGAAAAGTCATAATTCCTGTAGCTGGTTTAGGCACCAGAATGCTTCCAGCGACGAAAGCAATTCCAAAAGAAATGCTTCCAGTTCTTAATAAACCTATCATTCAATATATAGTTGAAGAAGCTATATATGCTGGATTTAGTGAAATTATTTTAGTGACTCATTCAAGTAAGTATTCCATTGAAAATCATTTTGATAAAAGCTATGAATTAGAAGCGACTTTGGAAAAAAGAGTAAAAAGAGGAATGCTGAAAGAAATTAGAGAACTTTCAAAATTAAACATTTCTATGCAAAGCGTTAGACAAGGAGAAGCCAAGGGTTTGGGACATGCAATTCTTTGTGCAAAAAGATTAATAGGGAAAGAACCTTTTGCAGTTATATTACCAGACATGTTGATTAGCAAAGTTAATGGAAATGCTGGAGATTCGCTCAAAGAGATGAGATTAAACTTTGAAAAGCATAAGATTAGTTCCATTCTTCTTGGCAAAGCTAAAAAAGCTGATATTTCTAAATATGGAATTGCTCAGATAAAAAAGAACTCTAAATTGCCTGGGCTTAAATTTGTTGAAAAAATTATCGAAAAGCCTTCAATAACAAAAGCTCCGTCTAATTTATATGCAGCAGGAAGATATATATTTAACAATGATTTTTTTGAATATCTTTCTAAAGTAGAGCCAGATAAATCAAATGAAATTCAGTTAACAGACGCTATAGGAAATTACATTAAAGATAGTAATAAAGTTACTGCTTATCTTTCAGAAGGACGTATTTTTGATTGTGGTGATAATATTGGTTATCTTTTAGCTAATCTAGAATTTGCAATGAGGGATTCTTTAATGAAAACTAAAATAAAAAATTTTTTAAAGACAAAGTAATCTTGAAAAACATTTTAAAAAAATTTAGGTTTTATCTTAAAAATAAAAAAAAAATATATCTGATCGAGTCCAGTCAAGATGAAGATTTTGTAAAAGAGTCATTAGAAGAAGAAAAATATATTGGCTTAGATACTGAATTTAACTGGAGAAATACTTATATTCCTGAATTGTCTTTATTACAGATATCTACAAGCTCAAAAATACTTCTTATCGATTGCTTAAAA
>MDTG01210430.1_pt1 | contig 15425 bp, 14 predicted proteins | sample 811421 | NCBI WGS metagenome assembly MDTG01 (sample SAMN05326645, study PRJNA326480) | marine metagenome | isolation source: seawater | place: Pacific Ocean: South East | collected 2011
AAAAAGTCTTAATAAAAATGATACTTTATGTGTTGTCATTTAAATGATGCAATGGAGCTAAAAGATGAGTTTTATATTTACGTCAGAATCTGTCAGTGAAGGTCATCCAGATAAGCTGTGTGATCAAATTTCTGATGCTATTTTAGATGCATGTTTAGAATCAGACCGAAATTCACGAGTAGCTTGTGAGACTCTTATAAAAAATAATACAGTTATAGTTGCTGGAGAAATTACATCAAAAGCCAAAGTAGATTATGAAGCTGTAGCAAGAAATGTCGTGAGAGATATTGGATATATTGAAGACGAACTTGGCTTTACAAGCAGCGGATTTAATTTTCAAAATCTCATATCTGAACAAAGCAAAGATATTGATGCTGGAATTTCTAGAGACGAAGATTTGGGCTCAGGAGATCAGGGTTTGATGTTTGGATATGCGTGCAAAGAGACTCCAGAATTCATGCCTTTACCAATTGCCTTAGCTCATAGATTAATGCTTAAACATGCTGAAGTAAGAAAAACCAAAGGAATGGGTTTAAGACCAGACGCCAAATCACAGGTTTCTGTAGAATATGACTCTAACTATCAAGCAAAACGTATCGATTCTATAGTTCTTTCAACACAACATAGTGAAGATACTAGCCTTAAAGATTTACGAGAACTTGTTAAATCACAAATAATTGATTCATGTCTGCCTGAAAAACTTCTGGACAAAGAAACAAAGTATCTAATTAATCCTGCAGGTCGTTTTGTAATAGGTGGACCTGTTGGTGACTGTGGTTTAACTGGTAGAAAGATCATTGTTGACACCTATGGTGGCATGGCTAGACATGGTGGTGGAGGCTTTTCAGGTAAAGATCCGTCTAAAGTAGATCGCTCAGCTGCCTATGGACTGAGACAAGTAGCAAAATCATTAGTTAAAAATAATTTTTGTGATTATTGTGAAGTGCAAGCATCATATGCAATAGGTGTTTCTGAACCGATATCAATTTACATCAATACATTTGAATCAGAAAAGAAAGATTTAAATGAAATCTATACTAAAGTTAAGAAAAATTTTGACATGTCTCCCTCAGGCCTGATTAAAAATCTAGATTTGCTTAAGCCACTTTACTTGAAGACTGCATCTTATGGCCATTTTGGGAGAGAAGACCAAGACTTTTCATGGGAGAAACCAGTAATATTTTAAAATACTGGTAAAATAAACCCATGAAAATTTCTGTTGTTAGTGGAGGTTTTGATCCGATACACTCTGGGCATATAAGCTACATAAATTCTGCAAAAAAATATGGTGATTACCTTATTATTGCCTTAAATAGTGATGAATGGCTTAGACAGAAAAAAGGCAAAGAGTTTATGCCGTTTCAAGAGAGGAAGTCTATATTAGAAAATCTTAAAAATGTAGATGAAGTATTGGATTTTGATGATGATAAATTAGGCAGTTGTATTAATGCTCTCGAAAAGATCAAATTAAAATTTCCAAAAGATGAAATTATTTTTTGCAATGGTGGTGACCGTGGAAAAGATAATATCCCTGAAATGTCGGTAAGTGGAATAACTTTTAAGTTTAGTGTAGGTGGAGACGATAAAAAAAATTCAAGTAGCTGGATTTTAAAAAATTGGATATATGATAATGAGAAAAGAATATGGGGAGAGTACTTTAATTTGTATGAAGATCATCAAGTTAAAGTTAAAGAACTAATTGTTGAACCAAAAAAAGGGATGAGCCTACAAAAGCATTTTAAACGAAGTGAAATCTGGCTAGTATCACATGGAAAATGTTTGATAAATTATTCAAAGAAATCACCAGATAAAGTTAAAGAAGTAATACTTAACAAACATGAATCAATCCATATAAATTTAGGCGATTGGCATCAAATAACCAACCCTTATAATGAGGTCTGCAAAATTATAGAAATTCAGTATGGTGAAGAGACATCTGAAGAAGATATTGAAAGACATAGTTATTATGAATAAAGAAAATGATTTCAAAGTAGCAGATATCTCGCTTGCAGAATTTGGCAGGCAAGAAATTTTACTTGCGCAAGACGAAATGCCAGCACTTATGCAATTGAGAGAAAATTATCGTGATGAACAACCTTTAAAGGGAGCAAAAATTATGGGTTGTATTCATATGACAATACAAACTGCCGTTCTTATAGAAACATTAGTTTATTTAGGAGCAGAAGTTAGATGGTCTTCATGTAATATCTTTTCAACTCAAGATCATGCCGCAGCAGCAATAGCATCAAAAGGTATACCTGTATTTGCTTGGAAGGGAGAAACTGAAGAAGAGTATGAATGGTGTCTAGATCAAACTATTAATAAAAATGGTAAACCATGGGATGCAAATATGATTCTAGATGATGGCGGTGATTTAACAATTAAGGTCCATAAAGAGTATCCTAAAATGCTTGAAAACATTCATGGCGTTTCTGAAGAGACAACAACAGGCGTTAAAAGACTTAAAGAAATGCTTGCATCTGGAGAGCTTAAGATTCCAGCTATAAATGTTAACGATTCTCTAACTAAATCAAAAAATGATAATAAGTATGGTTGTAGACATGGCCTGGATGACGCTATAAAAAGGGGCACGGATATGCTGTTAGCTGGCAAAAAAGCTCTTGTAATTGGATATGGAGATGTGGGAAAGGGTTCTGCAGATTCACTTGCACAACAAAAAATGATCGTTGATGTAACAGAGGTTGATCCAATATGTGCTATGCAAGCATGTTTTGATGGTTTCTTCGTAGTTTCAGCTTATGAAGATGGTCGAGTAACTAATGATGGAACAAAACTCAATAAAGAATTGTTAAAGAAATATGATTTAGTTGTTACAACAACTGGTAATGTAAATGTTTTAGACAAATTTATGCTTGATGCTTTAAAGTCAGGCTGTGTCATCTGCAATATTGGTCATTTCGATAATGAAATAGATATTGAGTATCTTAAAAATTTTGATTGGTATGAAGTCAAACCTGGAGTACATAAAGTTAAAAGATCTGAAAAAGATTATTTATTGTTGCTAGGAGAAGGAAGGCTTGTTAATTTAGCCTTAGCCACTGGACACCCAAGCAGAGTAATGGATGGATCTTTTTGCAATCAAGTTTTGGCACAAATAGCTTTATATAAAGATGGTTATGCTTCAAAAAATCGAGAAGAAAGAGAGATTTATGTAAAAGTCCTTCCTAAGAAACTCGATGAAGAGGTGGCGTCACTTATGGTTAAAGGATTTGGAGGCACACTTACAAAATTAACAAAAGATCAACAAGACTATATTTCAGTAAATGAAGAAGGACCATTTAAAGGAAATTCTTATAACTATTAGTTAAAATAAGAGCTTTAGGCTGAGTGGCAGAGTGGTCATGCAGCGGACTGCAACTCCGTGTACATCGGTTCGATTCCGTTCTCAGCCTCCAAAACTTTTCCTCTTAAACCTTTTTTTTAAAGAATTTAAAGATTTTGTTTTAAAAGATTTCCATTTTTTTTGATTAGAAATTAATTCTAAAACATCATGCGTTATTTCAATAAAAGAATCATGTGCTCTTATGTGTGGTTTATAGTATTTTGAAAATAATTTATGTTCTTTTTCTAACGCTATTATGGGGATATTTTTTATAAGTGCTTTCAATGTATTCATCGAACATTGAGAATTAAATCTATAAGGATCTATTAAAATTGATGCACTCATAATTTCATTTGAAAAATTATCACTTAGATCAGCTTTTAAAAGCTGTATGTCTTCAAGTTCATCATCCAATTCAATATTTTCTACATTTCCTGCAATGAGAAGAGAAAGATGTGCTTTTGATTTTTTAATTTCTTTCCAAGACCTATTTAAAAAACTATTTATAGAATATAGCTCTGAATTATTTCCGTTAGTTAATATAAGAATTTTTTGATTTCTAAAATTTAATTCACTGAACTTTTCTCCAAAATATTTTTCTGATATTTCATTATGATTTACAGCCATATTTTGCAAAGCTCCATGAGTATACGCACATGGAGTTATGATTAAGTCTGTATAGCTTAAAGCGGTGTTTTCATCTCTTTTTGAATGTATCCAAAAATCAACACTTTCATCAAAATTAAAAATCATATGATTATTAGTTGAATGTAACTGAGTGAGAATAGTTATAAATTTATTCTTCTTTCTAATGAATGAATCAAGATTTCTTGGAATTAAATTCAATCCTATGTTATTTACGATAATTGAATCATAATTATTTTCTTCAATTAGCTCAATTCCAATATTAAGAGTTTCTAGACTGCAAATATCAAAAGGATGGCTTATGTTTGCATTCAACCATTTATCTATGAACAACTTGCTATGAAAGGGTTTATTGAAAATACTTTTCTTTATATCTGATAAATATCTATTGAACCTCCCCATATAATTTTTCGGATAGTATTTATCTTCCTTTTGTTTCGTAAAAATTACCTCTTCAATATTAGCTCTATTAAAAAAATTACTAAAAAAATAATCTTTTTGATCTCCTTGAAAAAGAAATGTCAGATGATTCTCTTCTTTATCAAGCAAACTTAATTGATACTTTAAAAATTCAATATTTTCTGGATAAAGTTTATAGTCATTAAGTGAAATTATTATGAGATATTTCATTTTTTCATCCTAAATTTTGCAAAATAACTAATTTTCCTCAAGTAAAACCCCAATTCATTAATTTCTCCATTTTCTAATCTTTGTTTAGCTGACTCAACATTATTATTGTAGGCCGATAAGTTCAAATCCTTTTTTACATTTCGTTGTACTGTTAAGATTTCTTTCCTAATCTTTTGTATGTTTGCATTGTTATCATCATCAGATTCTTTTATTTTTTCCAACTCTTTTTGTAGTTTTAAAAAGTGATTGCAAAGATTTTCTTCGTATTGTTCAAAAGATAATTTTTTTATTAATAATTCTTTATCAGGATATTCATAGCTTTGATCTTTCAGTGAAAGAAGTGCCTCTTGAAATTTATTTTTTAGTTTTGTGAATTCTCCAATTTCGGTATAGTCAAATTCACCTATTACATCTTTATATGATGGTAAGTTAAAAATTACTGGGAATACATTTGATGCAAGTGCTTCAAAGGGTGGATATCCAAAACCCTCAAAAGTCGAGGGGAATAATAAAATTTTTGAAGTTGCAAATTCTATGAATTTTGCTCTTTCATCTAAGCTCACCTTTATTTCATAAGTAAAATTATATTTTTTTGACATCAAGTCGAGTTCGGCTTGATAATTTTTTGGCATATCATTCTTACCTAGCAATATTACAACTTTAAACCCAGCCATATTTTTATTAAAAATATCAAGCATCTGAAAAGTTCCTTTATGATCAGAGTGTGAGAATCTTAGAAACATTAAAATTTTATTTTCTTTATTAAGGTTAAGGCTTTGAACTTCATTAAATATTCTTGAATTGAGTGGTGGATTGACAGTATCAAATAATGCACCAATCATATCAGCTTCTACAAAGAACTCTTCTGCATACTTTTGACTGATTTCAGTGCTTGAAATAATTGAATTACAATCTAGAGATATTAGTTTCCAAGAATTCCAATTTATAGGATCTCTAAATGCATTGGAGTATTCATTAAAATAGTTAGGAGTTTCAAAATTAAGTAAAGTCAATGTTGCCTTTTTTTGTGCTTTTATTCTTAAAGCTTCGTAATACATATCATGTTTTTTTTCCATTCCAGGAATTAAAACTATGTGGTCAATATCTTCCTCAATATCTTCCTTCCAACGACCTCTTGTAAGAGTGAAGTCAATTTCTCCTGAGCCATTTTCTTGAACTTCTTCTAAATAGTCCGGTATATAATTTGTTAGAAAAGAAACATTGTTTCTTTCTGATAAAGCTTGTGCCATAAGTAATGCATGATACCGTCCTCCAGAAAAACCAGGATTATTTCCTCCAATAAATAAGTAATTCATTTTTTCTTTCAAAGGTGGTTTGTCTAGGACATTTGTCGAGATGACACTATTGCTTTGGATTTTATGGCTATTTTCTAATGAAACTCTTTCAAATATTTCATGACAACTATCGGATGCATCAAAAATTGTGATTTTATTTTTTTCGAAATGATTTAGTACAGATTTATAAGATAATTCAATCTCATCAGTCATTTCCTTATGACAATCTTCGAAAAATAAATTATCTTCAATAGCAATTTTAGTTTCTTGATCTTTATCCAGATAATGATTAATTCCAAATAAAACAACTTTTTTAAAACCAAGATATACAGCTAATTGAAGTTCTTGAAATATTTCTCCTGAACCTTTTGAAATTCCCATTTCTAAGTCTTTTGAGAATATTTCATGTTTCCCTTTAAATTTTTCTACATCAAGGTATTTAAATTGAAAAATATTCAGGTCAAAATCAAAGGGATCTATATTAATTCTTGAGCATTTATTTGACTCTATAAAAATTGGTGCTTTCTGTTCATTTATTATATTGAGTGAACATTTGTCTATCACCTCATCATTGTTTAATAAAAGATACGTAGGTGTAAGAGACTTATTAATTTTGAAGGAATTATTGAAACACAAAGTTTTTTGGTTATTTAGAAATTCAATATCTTTCTTATGAATTCTTTTCGAATTTCCAATAATATATAAACTTTCTCCTATATGAGTGCCTTTTAATGTTCTTAAGCGATGATTATGAACCGCATTAAAATGATTAACAAAGTTGTAAGTTTTATATACTCCTTTTTTTAGAAGTTGGTCTTCTATTTTTTTAACTTCTTTAATATCAAAGCTAGGAATAAAAACTCTTTCTACTTTATGAAAGAGATAAATGCCAGAATCTTGAATTCTTTTTAAATCTGCACTGAATGATATTGGGAAATTATTTGTTTTTAAATATGTTTTTAAATCATGTGTGAAAGTTTTATTATTTGTATCAATAACAGAAATTTTTCCTTTAAAAAAATCCCGAGGTATTTGATTAAAATAATGATTAAACTTACTCATTCGTCCAAAAATCTTAAAGCAGGGTTAAATGTTGGTGTTAAAATCTCAACTTTTTTCCTTTGACCTTTTAATCCAAACATTTGAGTATATGTGCTTGATATGAAACCAGAATATGTAGACATTTTTCTTAAGATATCAAAACTAGGATGACAGACTAAACCAGTCTCAACAAGGTCATGATATTGAAAATTTGATGAATGAGCCCAGAAGTCTTCATTTTCCTCTTTTACGGGTGATTTAGAGTCAAAACCAATAAGCTTTATATGATCTGACAAAGATGAGGCAAGGGGTAGCATATGTATGTTGAGGGTTGAGTCTAAGGCTGGAAGCTCAAATTTTTGCACTAAGTCATATGATAGGGAACGAGTTTGAGGGCACCCTACTATTTGATCGGATACGTCAGGATAGTGTTTTTTAAAAAGTACACCAAATCTGTCTGTAGTAAAAAATAATGTATTTTTGTTATTACGTAAAAATTTGATCAAGTCTTTTCTAAAAACCTCTGCATACCTAGCTACCCCAAAATGACTAACGGCATCACCAGCAGTAATAAAATTAGGTTTAAATTTTGAAAGCCATTTGGATTTCACATATGAATTACAAACTATCTTCCAATGATCTTCATATTCGCTCTCTGAGCCTATGAGTTTGTCAGCAGATGGGCCAGTTCCTGCAATCAAAACTGCTTTTTGATCGAATTTATTCCTTTCAATATAATTGCTAAGAATCTTGTGTGATTCTTTAATAAATTCTTTTCTTTCTTTCTCTGCACAGATTTTCCAATACATTTGAGGATATACCCCAAATTCCTTCGATGCTAAATCTTTAGGATCTACTTTGAAAATTGATTTTAATTTTTTTAGTTTTAATTCTTTCAACTCATCAAACTTATTTGCATCCCAACAAAGAACATAATCAGCATCATCTAAATACTCAAAAAAGTTAATTTTGCTATCATTTTGTAAATGAAAATTTTTATTGGTTATTTTTTCTGTATAAAAATGCTCAGGTCTATCATCTAAATCAACTTTAAATTTGCCACTAATGTGAAATTCAATATTGATATCTTCATTAAAAGGCAAGTACCATAATGCTCTTAAGTATTGATCTACTAAGTCACTGTTTTTATTAAAAGAGGGATAGTATGCTATTTTCATAGAGATGAACATTTTAACTGGTAATAAGAATTTTATAAACACATTTATCCATGAAACAAAAAAGCTCAGAAATTCTATAAAAAGTAAAGATTTTTTAGTCCTATTTAGTGGAGGAAATACTCCAAAAATTTTTTCAAAAGATCTTATAGAAGCTATAGATAATGAACATAAAGATGTCATTTATAGTCTTACAGATGAGAGATTAGTGCCAATGGATTCAAATCTTTCTAATTCACAAATATTCAGAGATTCTCAAAGTTTCAATTTTAAAAGTTTATGTAAAAGAAATGGACTTTTAGATAAAGATAACATTGATTTTATATCTAATATCAAACCTTCTATTTCAATAGTTGGTTTTGGATTAGACGGTCACACACTATCAATATTTAACCATAAGGAGGTACCACAAAAATACCTCATTACAAAAAAAACAGATGAAAATTTTGAAAGGGTAAGTTTTACAATCAAATACATTTTACAATCTGAACTAATTTTTTTACTAGCAAATGATAAAAACAAAATGAACTTTTTAAAAAAAACTATAATTGAAGGTATAGCCTCGCCAATAGGATATTTAGCTGACTGTGCTCAAAAGAATAATAAACTGTTTATAGTTACAGGTTTAAAGGATAATATAAAAAACGTTTAAATATGGACTCTAAAAAAAATATTCTTGTTACTGGTGGCACTAGAGGCATTGGACTAGAGATTTCAAAAAAATTAAGTAAGAAAAATACAGTCATTACAGTAACAGGCACAACCAAAAAAAGGCCTGAAAATATCAATGATGACTTTCTTTACGAACAGCTGGATCTTTCATCTGATAAATCAGTAAATGATTTGATTTCTAAAATTAGTAAAAGCAATAAATATTATGATGTTCTTATTAATAATGCAGGCATAAATAAAATATCTGAATTAGCAAATTTAAATTTTAAAGATTTCAGTAATGTAATAAATGTTAATTTGATTAATACAGCAAAGCTTACTATTTTTATAGCGAAATCAATGCAAGAAAATAAATTAAGGATGGGTAGAATTGTAAATATTGCATCAATTTGGTCAGAAATAACTAAAGAAGGTAGGGTTTCTTATGCAACATCAAAATCTGGATTAATTGGTATGTCAAGATCGCTTGCAACTGACTTGGCTAAAAACGGTATCTTGGTAAACTCAGTATCACCAGGTTTCATTGATACCGACCTTACAAGAGCTAGCTTATCAAAAGAAGAAATAGATCTCATGAGACAGCAAATTCCCCTAAAAAGACTGGGCAAACCAAGCGAGATAGCTGAACTTGTCTGTTTTCTTGCAAGTAAAAAGAATACCTATATTACAGGTCAAAATATTTTTATTGATGGTGGTTTCAAAAATGTTTAAAAATTTTAATGTTAAATCTTCTCTTGGCGATTATTCAGTTGAATTCAATAACACTGAAGAATCGCTCAATTCAAATCTTCAGGAGGGAGATATCTTATTAATCGATAGAAATGTTTGGCAACTCTACCCTGAAATCAAGGAATTGGTGAAGAAAAATAATTTTATATTAGTTGATGCTACTGAAGAGAGTAAACAGTACTCAAAAATAGGAAAAATTATTGATCAATTGATTGATATGGGAATATCAAAAAATAATAGATTGATTGCAATAGGCGGAGGTATAACTCAAGATATTGCTGGTTTTTCAGCATCAATTATTTTCAGAGGTATTGATTGGTTTTTTCATCCAACAAATCTTCAATCACAAGCTGACAGTTGTATTGGAAGCAAAACATCAGTTAATACAGATTTTTATAAGAACCAGCTAGGAAATTTTTATCCACCCAAAAAAATTTTTATAGATTTTAATTTCTTGAATACAGTTTCAAATCTGACAATTCGTTCAGGCTTAGGTGAAATGCTTCACTACTTCCTCGTAGATAAAAAAATTGAAATTAATGAAATAGTAGACAGATTCAAAAAAGCTGAGACATCAAAAGAAGATTTATACTTTTTAATATCGAGCAGTTTGTCAATAAAAAAAAATATGATAGAAATCGATGAATTCGACAGAGGTCCAAGGAATATTTTTAATTATGGTCACACTTTTGGTCATGCGCTTGAAGCATCAACTAATTTTTCAGTGCCCCACGGAATGGCAGTGTCATTTGGTATGGACTTAGCAAACCTGATTTCCGAAAAAGAAGGCCATATCAGCATGAATGAAAGAAATAAAATGCTTGAGCCAATAAGTTTCATAAACAAAAGTTTTGTTTTACCAAAATTTGATATCGAAAAGTACTATGTATCTCTAAAAAAAGACAAAAAAAATATTGGATCTGATATTAATTGCATCCTTACAAGAGGAAAAGGAAATATGTTTAAAACGAAACTTAACATGTCAAATGATATTAAATTATTAATAAAAAGTTTTTATGAAAATAAACTTTATAGAACAAAACTATGAGGGATTTAGGAAAATTTGCAATACAGATTCCAGCAAGAGGTGGAAGCAAAAGAGTTAAATCTAAAAATTTAAGATTTATTGCTGGAAAGCCACTTATTCAGCATACTATTGAAACCGCAAAAGAACTTGGAATTCACGATATTTATGTAAATTCTGATTCAAAGGAAATCCTCAAACTTGCAGAAAATACTGGTGCAAAGACTTACTTAAGATCAGAGCACCTAGCAAGTGATGAGGCAACAGGAGACGAGTTTACTTATGATTTTATTAAAAATATGGATATTGATACATGTCTAATGTTGAGCCCCGTCTGCCCACTTATTAGACCAGACACTATAAGAAAAGCTATTGATATTTACAAAAATGGAAGCTTTGATACTTTAATTTCATGTGAGGAAATTAAGATGCAAGCATTTTTTGAAGATAAGGCTGTAAATATTGATAGTGAAAAAAAACTTCAGCCAACGCAAAATAATAAACCAGTAAAAGTTTTAAATTGGGCTATTACAATATGGGATTCTAAAAAATTTATAAAGCATTATGATTTAAGTGGAAGTGCTTATATTGGAAGAAATAGATTCTTATACACAATTCCAAATACTGAAGCATTAAAGATAAGCATAGAAGAAGACTTCAAAATTGCTGAATCAATTTTGCTTTCTAAAGATAGTACAGAAGATATCAAGTACTGGTACAGCAATGAGTAATACAAAAAAAATAGCTGTTTGCTCGAGATCGTTTTCTAAAAGCGAATTTCTTAAATCTGAACTAAATAAATTATATAAAAATACTAAATATAATAATTCTGGAAAATTGCTATCAGGCCAAAGCTTAATTGATTTTATTGGTGATTCAACACATATAATTGTTGCTCTTGAAAAAATCGATGAGGAGATAATTAAAAAATGCAAAAAACTTGAGGTTATTTCTAAATATGGAGTCGGTGTTGATAAAATTGATTTCAGATTATTAGAAAAAAACAATATAAGGTTCGGTTGGACACCAGGTGTAAATGCAAATAATGTTGCAGAACATACATTATTATTAATGCTGAATTTGCTAAAAAATTATAAAACGTGTCTTCAAAATATAAAAAATAATAAATGGGAACAAGTAAAAGGCCGCGAACTTGGTTCAATGTGTATAGGCATAATTGGTTATGGTCATGTTGGAAAAGCTGTTGCAAAAAAATTAAAAAGCTTTGATTGTAAAATCTTAATTAACGATATTGATGACTTTAAAAAAGAATGTGCTAATCAAGACAATCTAAGTCAAGTATGTATAGAGGAATTGCTGGAAAAGTCAGACATTGTGACATTACACATTCCCTATAATAAAGATAATCATCATTTTTTTGATAAAAGTAAATTTACTAATATGAAAAGAGGTAGCTATCTTATTAATGCTGCAAGAGGAGGAATTGTTGATGAAAAAGAATTACTTATAAATTTAAATTCCAATTACTTATCTGGAGCAGGCTTAGATGTTTTAGAAGAAGAACCTCAAATTAGTAAATTAATTTCTGAACATGAAAAAATTATTTTGACCCCTCATATTGGCGGAAGTTCATATGAATCTATTAAGAATATGGGTTTAGCTGCTATAAATGGATTAGAAAATAATTTCGAAGCAAAAAAATTTTTTAATTAAAAAATTAAATTAAGATCAAATATATTCCTACCTTCAACGTTTAATTTCACATTTTTTTCATTTGTTAAATCTAAACACGAAGTTATTCCACCTGACAAAATAATTTGACCTCCAACTAATTGACGACTATTTTCATTTAAAGATTTAAAGAGTTCGTTTAAAAAATCTTCTTGATTAAAAATAAATTGATTATGAAAAGAATCTGTAGAAATTTTGTTTTTTGTCATCAGCTCAATTTTTTCATGCTCATTAAAATTTGTTATTTCATAAGCTTTACTTATTACAGCTTTTCCAGATCCACAAAGATCAGCAATAAAGTAGGGAAACTCATTTTTTTCTAAGCAACTAAAAGGAAAATCAATCGCATATCCATAATGAGAGAAAATATCTAAAAAACATCTAGCTTCTCTTTTTTTAAAATTATCCTTTACCTTAAAAAAAATTTCTGCTTCAGCTTTACTTACATTGCCTATTAAATCTGTTTGATGGTATAAATATCGATTTATTATTGGGCCATAAATAATAGATTTATTATTAAAGACTTCTCTGCTTCTTCTAGTTGAAGATCCGAGCTTTATACACTTAGTTTGTGATTTATTATATTGAATCTCTAGTTTCTGAGAGATTTCATATAACTCACCAAAAGTTTTGTCATACAAAATTTTTGTATCAACATAATTGTTATATTTTCTCGCAAGATATAATTTTTTTGTAATAAGATCTTTACTAAGAGACGTCATATTCAGCTTTACCAATAATATTATCAACTATCGATGTTAGCCAAATCATATGAATACATTCAACAATGTTGTAGGCTGCTGAATCAACCCAAAAGTTTATATCACCCAAACTTCTTAGTTCATTAGTCGGTAATTTTCCAGAAAAAGTAATTATTTTATTACCATCTTTCTTTGCCTCTTTGCAAATATTTATAACATTTTTTGATTCACCACTAACACTAACAGCTATTACTATGTCTCCCTCTTCAGAATAAAAATCGTAAGCTTTTGAAAAACAGTTTTCAAAACCGTAATCATTTGAAAAGGCTGTTAAAAGATTTGCTTCGTTGAAATTAATAGATTTTACTTTTGCTTGTTTTGTTAAATCAACACTACCATGAGAGGCTATCGATGAACTTGCCCCATTTCCAACAATGATTGCCTTATTTCCATTAGCTCTCAAAATTTTAAGTAATTCTGAGCTTTCATGAATCTTATTAATATTATCATCACTTAAAATTAAATTTTTGTAGTCTTTGTAGTATTTGTCTAAATCAAGTTTCATCTTATGTTTTTGGATTAATATTACTATTGTCTCTTGTATCGAGCTCTTCTTTATAGACTTTATCAATAATTGTCATAATTCTAATCGCGTCATCTATTGTACCATTAGTTATTTTTTTATTTTCTTTTATGCTTGATATAAAAATTTGAGTTTCTTTACTAAAGGAATCATCTATTTTAAATTCAAAAGAATCTTCACTTTCCCAACTAGCCGCTGGTGCTGAAGACCTATTCTTTGCAACAGTAAGAACTTCTTTTCCATAAGTGCCAGAACTTGTTTTAAGTCCATTCAATACGCAATAACCTTTTTCTAGAAATACCTCTAAACTAAAAAGGTGTCTCCATTGAGTCATTGTTGAGTGAAGAGACGCAACTACACCAGTTTTACGATTTTTCATTATTACAAAAGCATTGTCTTCAATGCCGTCAAGTTTCCAGTAAAAATTTGATAGAAAAGCTTTCACTTCATCAAAACTACCTGCAAGATGACAAAATAAATCAAGCATGTGTATTCCTTGATCAATTAGAATTCCACCACCTGCTGTTTCTTTTTTCGACCTCCAGGTAGAAAAGAAATTCTTATCAACACTTTTTCCGTATCTTCCTCTCATCCACAAAACTTTTCCATACTCTTTACTATCTACGATATTTTTAAGCTTTATTATGGCTCTATGAAATCTATGGTTAAATCCATACATTACTTTTGTAAATTCATTTTTACGTAGCAATTCTTTAATTTGAGTCAGTTCATTTATATTTAAAGCAGGAGGTTTCTCACAAAATACGTGTTTATTATTTTGAACAGCTTTGAGGGTATGCGGTCCATTAAAATTGTTAGGAGTTGAAATAAAAACAGCATCAATATTTTTATTTAGAAGTATTTCATCGGCAGAACTGCATCTTAAATTCTCCGGAATATTTCTATCATCCACATCATATATTTTAATGACATCGACATCTTTAATTTTCAAGAGATGTTTATATCTATCCATCCCAATCTTTCCAAAACCAATTATTCCAATTTTCATAGATATGTATTTAAAAAATTCATTATTGACATGCCCAAGCTATCATACTCTTTTTTATAATTATTGTTAAACTTCGATACATTTATTAGATATCTGCTTTCAAGCATTTTTTCATAAAACAATAACCAATTTTTTTGTTTTTCAAGATGTTTCTGTTTAAAAACATTTTCATTTAGAAGATAAGATTTTAAGTCTTTCTCAAGCTCCAATTTAGATTTACATTCAAAACAAATATTTTTGTTTGATAATTCATTGTTCCCTAGCAAAATTGTTGGTTTTTCTCTGATTAATGAAATAAAGCTTACTGAAGAAACAATTGTTACTGTGATTGATGAAATATCTATTAGATCATTAATATTCTCATAGTTTGTAACTTGAACTCTTTTTGAATAAGCGAGCTTGTTTATGTTTTTAATTTCTCTATTAAAACTATTTGGATGTGGCTTATAAATTAAATTGAACCTCATCGCCTCACTTAATTTTGATAAAAATTTAAAAGCATCAAAAGATGATTGAAAAACAGGTGATAGCTCTTTTAAATCTGGAGAATTTTTATAAATACCTGACTCAAGATCATTCTGCCCAGCTAAAAAAATAATTGGGTATAAATTATCAAATTTTAATTTTTTTAACTTAGATATGTTTCTACCTGGATTATTTCTATTATCCCCAGTTTCTTTCAATTTTTTGAGACTTTTCAAAGCTTTCTCATCAATCATTTTTTTTCTTGGTAGTTCGTCATCATATTTCGAAAGAAAATCTCTACTATTCAATGAGGAGTTATTTAGTTGCCCATTATCATCTACTGATAAGGTATTTGGAATTTGACCAAATTCGAGATAAATAATTTCTTTGTTATTGCATTTTTTGGCAATAATCTTATGAA
>MDTG01285081.1_pt1 | contig 15425 bp, 14 predicted proteins | sample 811421 | NCBI WGS metagenome assembly MDTG01 (sample SAMN05326645, study PRJNA326480) | marine metagenome | isolation source: seawater | place: Pacific Ocean: South East | collected 2011
CCACGCCTCCGACTGGCGCAAGACTCTGATGCTCCCTCGTCAGCAGCTCACCGGGGAAAAAGCGAAGAAGGAGGCGGTCAGAATGGCTCGCTCCGTGATCGAATGGAGTGGGGCACCTCGCCCCAAGGGAGCGCTGCGCCATGATGCCGCCGAGGCCATTCTCGTCGGCCTGCATGGAGCCATTTCCGTCGCTCTGCTGGATCAAATTCCGCCCCTGTGAGTGTCTCCTGCAGGGGTGCTGTCGGTTGGCTCGGATCGCTTCTGGGCACTCAAATCATCGTTATCGAGCAACAAACAGTTCGTTTTCTCCTGAATGTCCTTCAATTGAATGGATTGCGGCTGACGACCCGTGGTCTGTCGCGTACAAATAATGATGATTCATGCGTCATTTTTCATGTGTCAAGCCCCATCCCCACCTGTGCAGGTCCCTCGACCTCAATGAACATTTTCAGCCCTGAGTCGGTCCGGCGAATCTTCGTCCTCTGGCATCACTGGAGCCATACATGAGATTTCACTCCGTCACCCTGCTTGCCGGTCTTGCCCTGTCCTGTGGATCAGTACAAGGCTCCGACAGCGAGACTCTGTTGCCCAACACGATGACCGCACGAGATGTCGTGACTCGTACCGAAGCCCCATCTCCTTGGAAGGCATTTGGTGCGTCCACGATTCAGATCGACCGAGAACGACTTGATCAAATCTCTCGAGAGTCGAGAAGAACCGGACTAGATGTCCGCTTGCTGGATTTTCCTCTTGGTGAGGACCTGAACGTTGATCTCATGCTGCATGACGTCACATCCATCACGGCTGAGTCGCGTTTCGTGGTGATGCGTGAGGGCGCAGGCGGAAGTGTCGAGGAAGTCGAGCTGCTCGCCCCCGACCTGGTGGTCCTTGCCGGGCACATCGCGGGAAGTCCGGAAGACTACGCTCTGATTTCCAAAGGCGACATGGGAACGATGGGATATGTTCGGCGTGGTGATCGAACCTTCATGATTTCAAGCGGTCGAGTTGGAGAAGGCAAGCCGACGATCGTCTTCGACGTCACCGAGATTCCCGAGGATTCACTCGCACTTCTTCCGCTGGAATGCACTCTCATAGAACCTGAAGGTGCGCTTCCCGGTGGTGCCCATGATGAAATGGGCGGATTTCTCGCGGGGTCTCTTCCATGCAGGAAAGTCGGACTTGCCCTTGAGACCGACAATGAATTTCTCGATTCACTGTTCGGTGGAAGCGAAAGCGCGGCGAACGCCTATGCCTCTCTGCTCGTGACCGCGACGACTTCGATCTACGAACCTCAGTTCAACGTCAATCTCGAAGTGGACTACATTCGACTCTGGTCGTTCGATGACCCATGGACATCCAGCAACACCTCATCCCAATTGAACGAGTTCGTGAGCTACTGGCAGTCGAACATGGGAAGCGTCTCCCGGGATCTTGCGCACTTCCTTTCCGGGCGTTCCCTCGGTGGTGGCATCGCCTACCTGAACGGCCTCTGTGGCGGAAGCTCTGCATATGCAGTGAGTGCGAACCTCAACGGTTCGTTTCCCTACCCCGTGGTCGACAACAGTGGTTCAAACTGGGACATCATGGTGTTTTCCCATGAACTCGGGCATAACTTCGGTTCAGGCCACACTCATGAATCCTACAACCCCCCGATCGACGGCTGTGGCAACGGTGATTGTGATAATTCCGACGGGACGATCATGAGTTACTGCCATCTCTGCCCGGGTGGATTGGCCAACATGAGAATGGTGTTCCATCCTCGCGTCGAAGCCGTCATCATCGACCATATTGAAACCGTCCCCTGCAGTTACATCGGTGGAGGTGAGGGGGCTCAAGCTGCGGATGATGAAATCTCCGTCGGCTTCGCCGGCGCGACTCTGAACATTCTTGCGAACGATCAGAATCTCAGCTGTGGTTCACTATCGTTGAGCCAGTTTCCCAGCACCACTCTGCAAGGTGGATCACTCGAGCTCGTCCCAGCGACCAGCACCATACCCGATCGTCTCCGATATGTTCCGGTCTCCGGTTATTCTGGTTTCGACAGTTTCACGTACACGGTGACGGATACGCTGGGAAACACCGACACTGGCTTCGTCAATCTCCTCGTGAACGCTCAGGTCACATTCAGCTTCGTGAATGGCTTGCCAGAGAGAATCGTCACGGGTGAGGTTCTCAGGGCGAATGTGTCGGCGACTGGTTTCACGCTTGATCCCTCAACGGTCTCTCTTGCAATCGAGACATCCGAAGAGAGTTACCAGCTTTCGATGCAGGAAGTCTCCTCAACCGTGTTTCAGGTGACCGTGCCCGAGGTGACCTGCCCGTCAAACGGCACGCTTCGACTGAGTGCGCGAATCGAGGAGGGTTCACTCTTCACCGGTAATCTCGTCGATGTCGAAGTTGGGTACGGTCTTGTTGATTTCGAATCATCGAATTCCCAGTTGACCTGGCAGGTCACCGGTGATGTGACATCGCCTGACGCCGGGATCTGGGAGATCGGAACGCCTGACACCTTGAATGACCGTGGAGATCCTGCCTACGACTTCGATGGTTCAGGAAGATGTTTCCTGACCGGCGCAGCCACAGGCAACACCGACGTCGATGGTGGTTGCACCATCCTCCGCTCTCAGCGCATCGTGGCTGAAGAAGATACCTACGCACGTTGGGCGCAATGGTACGACAACAGTGCCGGAGCGGCTCCGGGACTTGATGTCATGACCCTTGAGATCTCCGGTGACCTTGGTCAGACCTGGGTACCTCTCGACGAGGCTGGTCCGAATGACTCGGAGTCCGTCGGTGGCTGGATCATCAAGGAGATCCGCGTGTCGGATTTCGTCGCAACCCCGTCCTTTCAGGTCTACATCAGGTGGATCGTCTGTGACAACGGAGACGGTTCGGTGATCGAAGCCGCAATCGACAGCTTCGGCTACGGAAGCTGCGTGGCGGAGCCTGTGATCAGCCCGTACGATCTGAATGGCGATGGCCTGATCGATGGACAGGATCTTGCAATCCTGCTTTCTGACTGGGGCTGCCTCGGAGCCGATTGCATCGGGGATGTCAACGGAGACTTGACCGTCAACGGAGCGGATCTGGCCGGAATCCTGTCCAATTGGGGCACACAGCCCTGAGTTGATCCGGTGCACTGCCCTTCAGTGATGTCGAGAGAATTCACCCCCCCCGGGAGACCGGGGGGCTTTTTCATGCCTATGATTCGCGGCCTCGAGCGTTCTTCCACTTGATTCACTCCGAACCCCTCCATTTGTATATAATGAGTCATTGGTAGCTGCACGTTTCACGGATGAAACGTGTTCTGAAGTACCTTCGGTTGAGAAAAGGATTCCAGTCATCACCTCGATTGAACGACCCCATCTCTCACTTCCCGACACGATCGTCCGTGGTCAGATCCGTTGGGCCTATGCGGTGCCCATCTTCCTGATCCATGTACTCGCTCTCGCAGCGTTTCTGCCCTGGTTGTTCAGTTGGACCGGCCTGATCATCATGATCATCGGAGTGCACGTCTTCGGTCAGGCGATCAATCTCTGCTACCACAGGATTCTCACGCACAAATCAGCCAAGCTGCCTAAATGGCTCGAGCACTGGTTCGTCATCATGGCCTTGTGCTGCATGGAAGACACCCCGGGTAAATGGGTCGCCATGCATCGCTTTCATCACAGTCACTCGGATCACAATCCAGACCCACACAGTCCTCTGGTCAGTTTTCTCTGGTCGCACATGGGCTGGTTGATGATCGAGAATCGCGCCACCCATAACATCGATTCCTACCGAAAATATGCTCCTGATGTCCTCAAGGACAGGTTCTACATGAACCTCGAAAAGTCCTATCGCTGGGTCTTCTACTACCTGGCTCATGCGATCGCATTTTTCGCGGCAGGATTCCTCATTGGCTTGATCTCAGGCGGCTGGTATTCCGGTCTTCAGTTCGGTGCAAGCCTGCTTGTCTGGGGAGTCTTCGTCAGGACGGTTGCAGTCTGGCACATCACCTGGTCTGTGAATTCACTGACCCATCTCTTCGGGTATTCCAACTACAAGACCGACGATCACAGCCGAAACAACTGGTTCGTGGCGATTCTCACTGTGGGAGAGGGCTGGCACAACAACCACCATCACGATCCCGTGAGCGCGTCCAATCAGCACAGGTGGTGGGAGCTCGACATCACCTACTATCAGATCAAGATGCTCGAAATGGTCGGGCTTGCCACTGATGTGAAGGCACCTCGACACATCAGAAGGCAGAAGCGGGATGCTGCTCGAGAGGCCGCCCTCTCACAATCCAGTCCAGATGGTGAGTGAACCGTCTCAGTCCTGAGTCGTTTCGGGCATCAGTTTGGCCAGCTTGTAGTCGATGTAAAACGGAAGAAACGGCAGGACGGCTCCCAGGATGCCGCCCCACATCAATTTGGTGGAAATGGGAATGATCACCCGTCCGACCAGAAACATCAACACGAGAGCCACGAACAGGTAGCCATGGATCGGCCCGAGAATCTGCACGGCGCCGGGTGCGCCGTAGAGATACTTGATCGGTACGGCTACGAAGAGCAAGAGAAGGGTGGATGTTCCTTCAATCAGTCCTGCGATGATCAGGCAGATGAGATAGGTCCTGTTGATGCGAGGTGCTGTGGTCATGTTCATTCCGTTCACGTTGGTCGAGTTGTGGGAATCCTAGCATCATGATTGCGAGGAGAACTTTTTTTATTTCATCTGCAAGAGATCCGTGTCCGGGACGTAATACCGATGCAAACGCTTCGTGCGCGACCCGACTTGGACTCTCGGGTCGTTAAATTGGGACCATGGCCTGCAGGTGCTCGTTGGCCATGGTTCCTTAGGTGCTTCCGCGCTCTTTCATCGTTGATTGATTCAATCGATGTTCATCGACCAATCTGTAGAGCGTCCATGTGGCGAATGTTCGGTATGGAGCCCAGTCCCGGCCTCGAACATCAAGCTCCTTTGCCGTAGGTCTGTTCGCGAGGTCGTCGAGAATCCTCAAGCCTTCCTGCACTCCAAGATCACCGGTAGGCAGGACATCGAGTCGACCAAGTCTGAAGATCAGAAACATCTGTGCGGTCCAGATGCCTATTCCGCGCACGGAAATGAGATCGTTGATGATCGTTTCATCGGATTTGTTCTTCAGACCTCTGAGCGATAGACGCCTGGAGTCAAGATTGGATGCGAGATCCCTGATCGCGGCTTCCTTTGCACTTGACACTCCGCATGAACGCAAGGCTTCGGTTTGAAGTCCAAGAAACCCACCGGGTGTCGGAAATCTTCCGTTATGCCCCAGTCGTTTCACTCTGTCATGAATGGTCCGTGCCGCCTTGCCGGCCAGTTGTTGAGAATGAATGGACCGTGCCAGTGAATGAAAATGACTCTGTGCCGAGCCTGCTGATGGAAAGGACGGGAGCTCTTCAAGGCGTGACATCGCGGAGTGAAGGGCAGGGTCACACTTCATCATGTGTTTTCGCACGCACAGGTGCCGGTTTGCACTCAGTCTGGCCATGGTCATCGTGATGTGGCCGTTCTTCTGTCCAGCCTCATTCCGATTCTTCCAGGCGAGTGAATTCGACGAACGTGGAGACATGCTGCTTGCCAGACTGAATCAGGTGGGCATCGATCAGATTCGCGTCGACAACCTTGCAGTACCAGAAGCCGGTCTCAGCTGTCTCGACGAGAAAGAAAATTCCATCTCTCTTGTTGATCGAACCTATGAGTTCCTCTTTGTCATGATCGGCGTTCTGATTGTCCCTGTGCCCTCCTTGGCCACTGATTTTCGACCATCGTGCATGTCCGGAAATGGTCCCGTTTTCATTGACGGTCAATGTGACGATCTTCTGTGTCTTGGTTTCGCCCATTGAATTCAGAGTGTTGCTGTTTCCGATCCAGGTGCCACTGAGTTTCGTGGCATCTTGTGCGAACGCCGTACTGCCGCGGTGTGCGCATCCCGTGTTCATGAATGTCATCACTGCCATCACTGCCATGAACAGAAGCGTTGTCATTGGGGCTTGGAACTTGGTCATTGTGTTATGTTCTTTCAGGTGTGTTTTGTTCTGCAGGCGTCGAATTCGAACTAAATGACCTGGCTGGGCAGGTTGATTCTATTGAAATCAGGAAGCCTCCGCCCGGCATGTCATATGGTGAATTTCAAGCTCGAGAATGTGTGGTGATGAGTCCGTGAATTTCAAACAGGCGATCCAGTGCTACGCGACCCTGGCCTTGCAGGGTGTCGAGAAGCCGTTTCCGTATCATTTCAGTTCGGTCTTTCGTGGGGCTCAGTCGCTCTCCATGCCATCGGAGATCCATCCTGTGTTCTACGGTTGCTTCGACTGGCACTCTGCCGTCCACGGGCACTGGTTGCTCGCTCTGGCTTCCGAAATCTGCAGTGATTCCGAATTCTCGAATCGATGTGTTGAAGCACTGAACCGAACGATGACCCCGGCGGCACTGGCGACCGAAGCCGTCTGCCTTGAATCCAACCCCTCATTTGAAAGACCGTACGGGCTTGCCTGGATTCTGATGCTTGGAGTTGAAATCGACCGTTCATCAGATCCTCGCATCACCGGTCTTGCGTCATCGCTCAACCCGGTAGTCGCCGCCGCCTTCGAAAATCTGCAGGCATGGCTCCCCAAACTGACCCATCCCGTCCGTACCGGCACCCACAATCAGTCCGCCTTTTCGATGAAGCTGTCCTTGGATTGGGCACGGCATACCACCGATGAACGAGCCATCGAGATGCTTGAATCGAATGCACGAAGGTTCTTTGTGGATGACCATTCCCTTGCTCTGCATCTCGAGCCTTCCGGAGAGGATTTTCTTTCACCCGCGTTGAGCGAGGCATGGCTTATGGCTTCCGTCATGGATGACGATGAATTCCCGGAGTGGTTCGACGGCGCTTTCGTGGTTTCCTCCATGTTTTCGGAACTTCGGCCTTTGGTGCCGGTGGACCGAACCGACGGGCGCCTTGTTCATCTCGATGGTCTCAATCTGAGTCGTTCCTGGATGCTTGGTGCGCTGGCGATGAAATTGAAGACCGAACATCAGCTGTTCGATGTTCTGCGAGAGGCCTCGATCATCCACGGCCGGGCTGGATTGCGTGCTGCATTGAGCGATGAATACATGGCATCGCATTGGCTTGGGACCTTTGCGGCCTATCAGCTCCGGGAGCTGGATGGTTTTCTTGCCTGGGATGACTTCTTCCTCGAGCAATGACGCGCGTCCGCCGAGCGATCATCGTCTCGCTCTTCGGTAGGCCTCGTTCACGAGTTCGGCGCGAGTCATGAAGAGATTGTCTTGATCGACATCATTGTCCTTCATCAGTCGGGATTCGAATTGATGCCTTGTTTCGAGCGTCCCACCGGATTCGATGTGATCGACTCGAAAATGAGGTTCCGAGTCTCGCAGCGCACGTTCGATGAGATGAGTCCGGTGGCAGGTCAAGGGATCCTTTTCGCCACACATCATCGCAAGTCGATATTTCCGTGCACCATCGGCGAGCCGCTTGAGACCATCCTTGAAGAGCGGTGAGTCCGCTATCGCCGAAAAAGTGTCGTTCGTCTCGAGGTGAAACGTCTCATCCTCCCTGTGGGCGCCAAGTTCCCTGCCAAGATGGACGTAGGATATGCCGTTCACTTCGAGCTCGGCACGAATTCGTTCTTGATTGAAGTGGGGGTTGTACCCGCTGTAGGGACGAGAGCGTACGTCGGCCACCGCCTGAATCCGATGGCGTCGCAGGAGGTCCAGAAACGTGTCATAGCTGTGTGTTGAATGCCCGATGGTCCAGACGTTGACACTCTGCGCATCGTTGTGCATCACGGCAATCTCATTGCGAAAGGGGTTCTTCAGGATTTCTTGAAGGCCTGTCTGAGTACTTCGAAGTGCCCCGATTTGAGATCTTCGACCCCGGCGATCACCTGGACTTCCTCACGATCGACCAGATCCTTGATGACGTGCGACATTTGAAGGAGTTGGTCGACTGCACACCTGGCATTGGCCGCAATCGCGTCATCAAGCATGGTCTTCGAATTCGGCGCCACTTCTCTGGTACTGACGTGGATTCGTTCGATGAGTTCCGGAAGATTTCCCGGCAGATGGCTTCGAGTCATCTCGTCTTCGAGTGCTGCGGTGACGGCTCCGCACGAGCTGTGCCCCATGATGACGATGAGTTTCGTTCCAAGGACGCACACCGCATATTCCAGACTCGCCACGATCTCCACCGTGGGAATGTTTCCCGCGACTCCGCAGACGAACAAGGATCCCAGAGGTTGATCGAAGACGATCTCTGGAGCCACTCGGGAGTCGGCGCAACGTATGAACGCCGCGAAGGGACTCTGCCCCGAGTCGAGACTTATCGTCGTCGGGCAGGGATTCAGGGAGCAGTTCGTGCCTGCTTGATACCGTCCGTTTCCATCAAGCAGCTTCCTGAGTGCTTCTTCGTGGTTGACGACGTCCGGTGTGTTCATGGTCGTTCCAGTGGCATGGGAGGTTGACTTGGCATGAGTCTCGCGAAATCGGAGGCGTCACGCATGAGGGTGGGTCATCTCCGAGACATCGAGAAGAGTGTCGAGTCTTTCCGACGGGAGGATTTCGTGTTCAAGGCAGTATTCCCGGATGGTCTGGCCGCTCTTGAAGCATGCCTTGGCAATGGCTGCGGCTTCGTTGTACCCAAGTTCGGGAGCGAGGGTGGTTCCCAGCATCAGACTCCGTTCGACGATGTCGTTGATGACATCTTCATTGGCTTCGATCCCATCAATGCACTGGACGGCGAAGTTGCTCGCTGAGTTCGCGAGAAGTTGAATCGTTTCCAGCATCGAGACTGCACTCATGGGCATCGCGACATTAAGGTCAAGCAGTGAGCCCAGGCCGCCCATCCCACCCATGGTGATGGTGGTGTCGTTTCCACAGACCCGCATCGAAACCTGCATGACGGATTCGATGATGACCGGATTGACCTTTCCCGGCATGATCGATGATCCGGGCTGGACGGCGGGCAATGCGAGTTCATTCAATCCGCAGCGGGGGCCGCAGGCCATCAATCTGATGTCTGATGCGATCTTTGACAGACCGACTGCGATCGTTTTCATCCGGCCGTGAGCGTCGACCATCGAATCTATCGACGACTGGGCCTCGAAGTGATTCACAGCTTCCTTGAAGTGGATCCCCGTCGCCTCGGCAAGCCTCGCACAGACCAGGCCCGAAAATTCCGGATGGGTGTTGATGCCCGTGCCGACCGCGGTCCCCCCGATCGCGAGATTCCCCGCAAGGCAGGCGATGCTCTCCCGGGTTCGTTCTATCGCGTTCTCGAGCTGTCGCACGAATCCGGAGAATTCCTGGCCGAGTCGGATCGGAGTCGCATCCTGAAGATGTGTTCTGCCGATCTTGACCAGATGCTCGAATTGAGTTGATTTCTGCTCAAGGGAGTTCCTGAGAGTCTCAAGTGCTGGGAGAAGCCTGTCTGACATTCTGACGCATGAGGAGACATGCATGGCGGTCGGGAAGGTGTCGTTTGATGACTGCCCCATGTTCACATGATCGTTCGGATGCACTGGGTCCTGTGCACCGATCTGGGCACCGGCGCTCAGGCACGCCAGATTCGAGATGACTTCGTTCACGTTCATGTTGGTGGACGTGCCGGAGCCGGTTTGAAACACATCCACAGGAAAGTTCCGCATCATGTCGGTGCGTCGGTCCGAATCCTCAAGGGATTCCGCGATCTCGTCACAGGCGCCGCATATCAGGGTGCAGATCGGTTCTTCCAGCTTGCCCAGAGCGTGGTTCGCTTGAGCCGCGGACCTCTTGAGCAACGCGAAAGCATGAATCACCTCCCAGCTGACGGGAATCTCCTTGATGGGGAAGTTCAACAGCGCCCTCTGCGTGGTGGCACCATAGAGGACGTCCGCCGGAACTGACATCTCTCCCATGGAATCCTTTTCAATGCGTGTCGCTGTCTGTGTCACGGTGTCACCATCCTCATTTGTTCATGATTCGATTCATCCTGCAGTCCGTCAAAATACCACTGCAACCGCATTGCCGCCACCTGAGCGGTCATGACTGAGCCGATGGGACCCAGGCGGTCGTCCGTCCTGCGACCGTCATGATTTCAATCGATTCGCCTCGACGGGTCTGAGCGCCTTCGGGCTTTCCCCATCGTTCGTGAAACAGCCATGTTTTCGGGAATCGTGATGAGTCCGAGTTCACTTCAACGGCTCGTTTGATGATCTTGCTCGTCCAGCTCCGGACCATGTCCACGCTTGCGTCGTCCATCTGATCGGTGCGTGTTCTCGGATCGATGCCCGACTGGTAGAGGATCTCGTCAGCGATCCAGTTTCCGATCCCGGCACAGAATTTCTGATTCAGCAGCAAGCCCTTGATCGTCGTCCTTCGGGTGGTGACCATTTCACGAAAGGATCTCTTGTCGGGCATCTGGTCGAGAGGATCGAATCCAAGTGTCGAGACCGGCGGTTCGTTTCTCGGGTCGTCCCGCATTCTGATTCTTCCGAATCGTCTTGGATCCGGCATCGCAAGATGAATCCCATCCGAAAGCCGAAGTTCCATTCTGCTGAATCGGGGACGCTGCTGATCGTCCCGATACGCTTGGAGAGATCCAGTCATACCGAAGTGAATCAAGAGAGCAGGGGCGTCATCGAACTCAAGCCAGAGTTGTTTTCCGTGCCTGCATGCCGCCGTGATGACCTTGTTCTTGAGTGCTCGTGCGATACGAGTTCTGCTTTGATCGCAAAAGACGATCGAGTCGTCTTTTCCATGTACTGAAAGGCATGTCCTGCCTACCGCGGCCCTTTCGGCGACCAACCTTCCACGTTCGACTTCTGGGAGTTCGGGCATGTGTCTTCCTGTGTCTCATTCATGGTCTGCTGCAGTTGGCACGCACAGATCAGAAAGGGGTGGCCTGCTCGATGAACCGGCAGGGGGGGTAATTGGACCAGCGGCTCATGGTATTCACGCGTGAACATTGTTTCTTCTCAATTCAGCTCAGACAGTCAGTGAAAGAACCAAAAAACACGAAAATGACAGCAACTTCAGGCAAGAGTGGTATTTTTGAAACCTTGGGTTTCCACCTGGCACTTCCCGGGTCATCCCACCTGCAGACACGAACAAGGAATGCATATGTTCCCTGCCACGGCCTTGCCCATTCTCTCAACGGAATTCCCGGCCACTGGAGCCGCGTTCGGCCAGTCCGCCGCATGTCCCGCCGATCTGAACGACGACTGGCTCATCAATGGCGAAGGCCTTGCCCGTGTTCCTGCGTATTGGGGAAGTCAGAACGGTGACATTGAGCTTGATGGCAATGGGGTCGTCGGTGGTGGTGATCTCGCACTCGTCCTCGGAGACTGGGGCAAGCAGTGCACTCCATTCTGAGATGACGTGGATGTTCAATTCGTCGGAGACATGATGGTCGTCACGACAACCGGCCGTCCGTCGCATCAGATCGGGCCCTTTGGTGGTTCGCACTACAGTCCTGATACCGAACAGTTTTGCGTGAATTCGAATGCCGCGACTGTTCAGTCCCGTTATTTCGAAGCGATGTCGAGAGACTCTTCCGGTTGGAGCATTTCGACTCTGGTGTTTTGTGGCGTGAATCGGCTGACGTCCGCATCGATCAGCGGCCATGTTCCGTAGTGGCAGGGAATCGTGACGTCCGCACCGATCCAGTCCGCTGCGATGGTGCCGTGTTCCGGGCCCATGGTGAACCGGTCACCGATGGGAAGGATCAGCACGTCAGGGGTGTAGAGTTCCTTGATCAGCTTCATGTCTGAAAACAGTGAGGTGTCCCCCGTGAAGTAGACCGTGTGCGTGCCGATTTCAATGATGATCCCGAGGGGCATTCCCATGTACTCGCCGTTGAAGGACGAGGAATGAAATGCCGGTGTGAAGGAGACGGAGCCAAATACCGTCTTGACTCGCCCTCCTGCATTGGCTGGCTCGGTCTTCGAGAGTCCCTCTCGCTCGAGGGCACTGGTGATTTCAAACGTGGCATGCACGGTCGCATCGCATCGACTGGCGATCGACACCGCGTCCGACATGTGGTCTTCGTGGCCGTGGCTCAGCAGAATGTGCGAGCAACTGATGTCATCCGCGGCCACCTTCGCCTGTGGATTTCCCGTGAAGAACGGATCGATCAGCACCTTGGAGCTGCCGTCCGAGAGGGTGAAGGTGGAATGCCCATGAAAGGTGATTTTCAGTGCCATGTCATGTTCCGTATGAGAGTCGGGTGTGCGGTTGAAGTCATCAAAAAAACGTCCCGTGATCCTGAGAGGATCACGGGACGTCATGGTATCTCATTATGATTCGATGCTGTCGATCAGACGGAGACTCACCCCTCGCAGAGTCCCCAGCGAGAAAGAATGATTGCCAGGTCCATGCCATCGACCACCTGGTCGTTGTTCACGTCTGCGACGAGTCCAGCTCCGGTCTGATCCCAGAAGGCAAGCACCGCGGCAAGGTCCGAGCCACCGACTTCACCGTTTCCGTCGATGTCGGCAGGGCATTTCACGGGAGGTTCACCGCAGTCAAGTGCGCTCAATCGGAAGGCATCGATGCCTGCTTCGACCACGGAACCCGGATCGTTGTCCGATGCGGTCATTCTCATCTGGAACCCTGAAGACAGTGTGACGAAATCCCCGATTCTGAATGTCGCGGTGGTCCAGCCGGTCAACTTGCTGTCTCCGTTCGAGACGGTCAGCACCGTGCTCCAGGTGGAACCGGAGTTGCCGCTGGCCTCGACGATGAACTGGTCGTCGAATTCAGTGTTGTTGGAGCTCGTGTTGTCATACCACCAGGCAAAGCTTGCTTCGGTGTTTGGGTCGGTCACGGAATAGGTCGCTGAGGTGAGGATCGTCGAACCACCGTCGATGTCGAATTCGCAACCAAACGTCGAGTTGCCGTTTCCGGTCACCCAGCAGAACCCGCTGCCGTCGGCATCGGTGCCGGGGGCGCCGCAGTCATCGACGGAAATCGAGTCGGTCGAAGGAATCGCTCGTTCCCAACCACCGGCGGTCGCCGTGGTCTGAGCGGACCATCCTGCATCGGAATCGAAATCGACTTCGGCGATCACTTCGATGCCCTCTGCAATCGGGGCTGAGAACGAGCCGGACGTTGGGAATGATCTGATCGTTCCAGAGGAGTCCTGTGCCGTGAAGTACCAGCTCAACTGGCTGCCACAGGGGTTGTCCGTGAGGGTCGCGGAATAGATGTCTCCACTCTGGGGCGTCAAGGAGATCTGCTGGAAGAGGCTGCCTGTGGAGTAGTACAAGGTACCCGAGCCCTCGACATACCCATCCGTCTCCACTTCGGAGATTCGAACCTGGAACGTCTGGCTTGATGGGGAGACGAGCTCCGGGTTGGTCCCGACCTGAGTCAGCTGAATGAGCTGGACGACCTCATCCGTGAGCTGGGGGCGGTAGTACTCGAGCGAGCATCGCATCCTCTTGTTCTGCTCGGGAGTGAATTGTTCCATGCATTGGTCGTCGGAGTAATCCATGTAGTTGTCGTCGGGTACGACACCGCCGCAGGATGAGCCGTTGCAGCCGAATGTCGGAGAGCTCTGAGGACTGGTGTCGCAAATCAGATCTCCACCGGTGCTGCAGGATCCGCTTTCACAGCCACTGTTGAATGTGTGGTTGAGCCCGAGGTAGTGACCCACCTCATGAGTGAGGGTGCGGCCGAGGTTGTACGGGCTTCCGATGGGTGCATTGTCACCGTAGGATTCCCAGAGGACGACCACACGGTCGGATGCAGCGCCGGGGCTGCCACAGGCGGGTAGAAAAGGGACGTAGCCAAGATTGCCACCGGCTGTCGTCGTGTAGATGTTCATGTAATTGTTCGGATCCCAGTTCAGTGAGTTCCAGTAGGAGCCGCCGTCGTTGTACCACGTGTCATTGTTCGAAAACGTGACGCCGTTGGTGGGGTTTCCATCCGGATCGACTGTCGCCAGATAGAACTCGATCTGAGCGTCGTTACCGTTGCTGCCGTTGGTTCCTGCCAGTGCCTTGAAATCCTCATTCAGGATTCTGATGCCGCTGATCGCCCGTTCCAGGGGGATGTCGCCGAGACTTCCCGAACTGTTTCTGATCACATGGACCACGCACGGAATTCTCAGAAGTCCGACGGCTGGATCGTATTGTGATGCCGGGTTGTTGTTGGAGCACGAGCAGTCCGATGGTGGAAGTGATGCCAGCGAGCCATCGATGTTCGCGTCATCTGGCGTGACCGCCTGCGTGCCACAGCGATGTTCCAAGATGCCTTCTGCTCGTTGCGACTGGAAGTAGGCACTCCAGCTCTTGAACGTCCGACCCTGATGGTGAATCAGGCCGTCGTTGGTCTGCCATGGTCGGTCCATGCCGATTGCAATTCTGGAGTCCTGTGCCGGACGAATGGCATCTTCAGCAGTGAGGGTCGTCGCACACGACAGAACCGTCGCAGCGAGCGTGAGTGACGCAGTCAAGGGCAGGGTTATCATTACTGGGCTCCGAAAATGGTTCAGTGTCTGGCCCTGAGTCCCGACTTGCGGTTGTTCAGTGCATTTGGTGGAGGAGTACGTCGTGGGAGGTGTACCCCTCAAGAATAGGTCACCGAATTCGTGTTTCCAGCATTAACTTCGGGAAGGGACCAGCTTCTTGGGCCCAGATCCGGCTTTTCTGGATTATCCTTCCGAATAATGGACACTTCTGCACTCTCCGATTCACAGCTCCTTGCTCGCTTGGTTGGTTTCGACACCACGACCAATCTGAGCCCCAAGCCTCTGATGGACTTTGTCTGCAACTATCTGGATCACTCCTCGATTCGAATCACCAGATTCGATTGTGGAAATGGCTACGAAAACCTCTGGTGCGAGACCGGTCCGCAGTCGGTCTCCGGAGAGGGGGTCACCCTGTGCGGTCACGTCGACACGGTTCCAGCCGAAGAGCCTGATTGGAAGAGCGATCCTTGGACACTCCTGATCGAGGACGGTCGCATGCATGCCCGGGGGGCCTGCGACATGAAAGGCTTCGATGCCATCGCGATCAATGCCTTCCTGCGAAAGGCGCGTGCCGGCACTGAATTTCCTTTCGGTCTTCTTCTCACCCACAGCGAGGAGACGGGAACCATCGGGGCAGGGCAGTTCGTCGACCAGTGGCCCTCGGATCGAGTGATGCCAACCAGAGTCCTCGTCGGTGAGCCGACGTCCTACGATGCCGTCCGTGCACACAAAGGCCATCTGACGATCGATCTCACGGTCTGCGGTGCTCCTTGCCACACCGGATTTCCCCACAAGGGCACCAATGCCATCATCGGATCGATCGATCTGCTCGTCGCCTTGGACAAGTTCAGGCATGTCCTGACTCAGGAGCGAACGCCTGAGAGCGTGCTCTTCGAAGAGGTTCCGTTTCCGGTGTTCACCGTGTCAAGAATCCTTGGTGGGA
>MDTG01015131.1_pt1 | contig 15424 bp, 18 predicted proteins | sample 811421 | NCBI WGS metagenome assembly MDTG01 (sample SAMN05326645, study PRJNA326480) | marine metagenome | isolation source: seawater | place: Pacific Ocean: South East | collected 2011
AAAAAACTAGTTTTTTAGGCGAAAATTTATATTTACTTGAGAAAATAATTTTTAAAAATAAATTTAATTTATTTAGTAATTTTTTTTACTATAATTTTTTTGTATATAAAAGTTTTTTAAAAATAAACATGTATATTTTTTGTTTATTTTTAAATTTGTTACCATATATGGTAAGAAACAAAATAAATAATTATATTTTTAATAAATAATCAAAATTTTAATATAAAATTATATTTTCGTTTTACACCATAATATGGTAATAAAAGAATATTTGCGATAATAATTTAGTTTTATGGTAACAATATATATTTTCTATAAAATATAATTATTTTCTTACCATACTTGGTAAGAAAGTGTTTTATATTTTATTTTTTATGGTAATAAGTATATGTTTACATTTTTTTTATATTTTTCAACACTGTATTTTACAATAATTATCCAGGTAAAAGATTATTCATTATCATTCTCACGTATATTATCGCTTTTCTATCACATTTTTTACAAAGTGTTTTTTTTAAAACTTCTACGGGTTCACAATTATATGTCAGATTTTTGTAAATTTTCAAAGTTTCTTTGTCTAAAATAAAATTTTTTTCTTTTTTACATGTATACAAATATTCCATTATTTCATGTTTTATTTCGGTTGGTAATTTTTCCATATATATACACAATTATATTAATTCCGTCTTTTCATACATTTCTGCCTCAAGCTTAATTCTCTCATAAATCATTCTTGTCTCTCTATCTTCTTTCCATTTATTACATTTTGAACAACATAAACAACAACATATACTATTACTCATTTTTGATAATATATTTCCCATATATTTTATCAAAAGTTTTTATTTTTCATTTTTTTTCAAATTTTCTATATTATCGATCACGACATTTTTTGCTACATCTTTTAAAATCTTTTGTGTTTCTTTTTCTAGTTTTTTATCATCCCCTAATAAACTGTTAATTATTTTACATCTCTCGAGAGATTTTTCTTCATTCAACTCCCATCCTGGATTCGCTTTTTCCCATTCTTCTAAAGCCACATATTGTTTTGCTCTCATTTTTGAAATTATACTATACGCCTTTCCCTTATTTTTTATATTATCCTCCTCCCATTGATTATTGTCTCTTATAAATAATTGACCTGATTTTTTGTCGCTACAATGTATAGGTCTTTCTACAACTGGCATGCCCTCTAACCCTTTTAACACGACATTTGTTATTCCTGAAGAATAACCATTTACATGCGCATTCATCACATCTTCTAAAGTATATTTTAAATTTTTTATGAAATCTGTCAGATTTTTCGCGTTGTTACAATAATTATCTAAATAAAAATTTATCGAAATATTATTTGTATTTTGAATATTATTTGTGATATTGTTAATCACATATTTTTTCTCCTTTTCTAATGTTTTTGCACAATTTTTCACATGTTTATAATACCCATGTCGAGATTTATATGTCTTTCCACATTCACATACTTTAAAAAATTTTTTCTTTGTTTTTTCATGTTTTTTAAGATGTCTATTATAATTATATTTTTTATCCGTCACATATTTACAATATTCACAAGTATATTTTTCCATCTCTTATATAGTATTTTAAAATATTTTTAAATCATTTTGCTCACTTTTTCAGGACACCGCATAAGTGAGCAACAAAAAAATAATTGACATTTCCTTATTATATTATTACCATAAAAGCAAATAAACAAAAAATATTTTGTGACGTCAAATACAAATTTTGACGAGTAATTCATATAAAATAAATATATTTTTTAGACCATATTTGATTTGGCTTTTTTTAGTGTTGACAAGCTCCTCACTTATGCGGTGTCCGCGCAAAGTGAGCAATTTTTTTTTCCAAAAAAAAGATTTTCAAAAACGCTTAAACTTTTTTTAGACGATAATTATCATAATGACCCGAAAATATAATTCTCACTTTTTCGCGAAGAGTGAACTCTTTTTTTAGTGCTTTTTTTTTTGTGGTTTTCATAAAATCTTTTAAAATATCCCCCTACATAAAGTCCCTACATGATTTTTTTATTACTTTAAAAAAATTCCCTAGATATTGTAGTAGTTTGATCTTTTGAGCGATTTTTTTAAAACTTTTTTCCAGAAATTTTTTTTTTTCCAATATTTTTTTTTTTTTTTTTCAAAAAAACTTTTCAAAAAAAACGCCTCAAACTTTTTTATGGTAATAAAATTTCTAATAAAAAATATAAAATACCTTGAATTATCATCTTAAATAATAAAAAAAAATTTACTTTTTAATTATTTTGAATTTCCTGTGACTCTTATATTTAGTTAAGCAACTAATATTCTTTGATTATGACTCATATCCATAAATCTTGGATAAGATTGTTTTTTGAATCGACGCTTTTTAAAAGTATTATTATGTAATCGTCTTAGTATTAACCATTCAGAATACATATATAATAACCAAGACCTTATCCAGCTAGACATCCAAATTGAATTCGGACTCATTTTCATTCGATAATATGGAGAGCCAATTGTATAATTTGGTTCAGCTATACGAGGTAGAAAATCATAAACATTAAAATCATGATTGTCTCTATCATATGCACTGGGGTTATGTTTAGGACATTTATTACTACATCTCATCAACTGCCAGTGATATATTGGGTCAAAATCCTCTCGAAAGTCCGCTCCACTACAAGTACATACTGGCACCGCATGTTCAATAAAATATAAACTTTCTTTTAAAACATCTCTGTATGTATTATCAAAAGCGTAAATATATCTAACCATTTCGATAGGTAGTTTATTTATCAATGACATTATTATAAGTTATAAATTAAAAAAAATTAATAAATATTTTTTAATTTCAATTTTAAATAATTATTTGGTAAATTTTACATAACCAAATATTATGCTTTTATGTCAACCTATTATTTTGAATTTCTAATATTTAAAGCTTTAATTCTGTTTAATCGATCCATCTGTCCAACATTTGCTTCCAAGTTTGATTGCTGAATTTCTTGAGATCCTGTTGATACACTATCGTTATTTGTGTAAACGATTTGTTTTCTATTACTTGAATTTGCTGACCCAAACATTCCAAACATATTATAGTAGTAACTATTCATTACACTATCTTTATGTTGAAATCTTGCATCAATCGTTTTTGATAAATGTGGTCTTCTAGCATAACTCCTAGGTTGTGATATTCCTATATTTTTTCCTGGCGTAGGCATTATATACTACTGTCATATTTTATTTTTAAAAAACCCATTATAGTATAATATTGATACTGCAATAATACCTAATAAAGTATAATACATTAAATAACTCAATCCTTTCAAGTTATTTAACTTGACAAAATAATCTGAAAATCCAAATGCAGCAACATATAAAAATACAAATCCTATTTCTTGTGATAGCATATATATATTATACTAACATGTTAAATTCTCTCTTATCCAAATTTTTATTTTTTCATTATGAGGTCTTAAAATTTCCTGTAAACCATTGTAAATAATTCTTTTATTGCTGTCGCTTTTTTCTAATTCTAAAAGACGAAATGTATTATGTATTACTACTAATAAAGGTTTTGTATAAACTTTTGTTATGTTTTTAAAAACAGTATCTATATTTACCGAAGATATATCTTGATTATTATCAAACAAATTTGGAGTATCCAAACTTAATATATTTGTATATAAATTTAATGTTTGTTTTATAGATAATTTTTCTGATTTATCATATGTTTGTATCAATTTTTTTATACCTTTCATTGAAATTTCTAAAATTCTTTTAAATAATTCTTTTTCCGCTGGTTTATACCATTGATAATATCTTCTAATCGCTTGAAATAAATAATATAAATCATCTTTATTATCATTCATATACCATCTCAAAATGCCTTGTGTAAATGATGGTTCTTGTAAATATAAAATATTTTCTGAAATGCTTAATTTAGTCCCAATGGGGCAAAATGATAGTATTCCCAGTTGAATCATAACTTGTAAGGGTTCTAAAATCATATCACTTCTCTCTTTTAATATTTTAAAATGCTCCATACCTATATTAATACCTTACATTGTATTTAAATCTTAATTAATTTTAAACAAAATAGTTAAGATTATTAGTAAACCCATGGTACCATACGTCCTACATCAGCACGAACAACAGAACTTGCCCCACCTTTAACTAACTCATTTCTTTGTTTTTGTACCTTTCTGCATGTATTCCAAAATTGTATACATTTAGACCATAATTTTGCAACATAACCGGGATTTCTAACTCTTGAATATCTTCTTGTTACTGCAATAGCTTCTTGTTTTGGTATAGCACAACAATATCCTTTTACCATCCCCAAGTTTCTTTTCTTATATTTTCCACCCATTCTTAAATGAGTTCTTGCTGGTCCACTTATGTATCTAGAATTAATTGATGCTCTTGCTCTTGCTCTGTATCTAGCTTGTCTAGCACGTCTCTGTCGTTGTCTAATTCTTATTAAAGCCATTCTTCTAGCGTGTGCTCTTCTTCTGGCTCTATATAACGCCTGTGCTCTTCTTCTAGCCCTAGCTCTTTGTATCATTGCTCGTCTTCTTCTTGCTAAATATCTTCTTCTTGCTAGATAATATCTTCGTCGTCTTGCTGCTGCTCTACGTCTAGCGGCTGCAATTCTTTTTGCATTTGCTTTTCTTCTACGTAATAATGCTAATCTTTTTCTTGCTGCGATAAGTCTTTTTTTTCTTGCTAAAGCTCTTCTTCTCGCTAAAAGTCTCATTCTATTTAATCTTTTTTGACGTGCTCTAGCTCTTGCTAAAGCTATTCTTCTTCTAGCACGTAATCTCCTAGCTCGCATTAATCTAGCTCTCCTTATTCTGGCTATTCTTCGACGTGCAAATATTAGTCTTCTTCTAGCTCTAGCCCTGGCTCTGGCTCTAGCTAATGCTAATGCTCTTCTTCTTCGTCTGCGACGATAACGACGATAACGACGAGCACGACGGCGACCACCACGACGACGGCGACGACGACGAGCACGACGACGACCTCTACGACGACCACGATAACCTTCTATAACTCCAAAATATCTTCCAAAATATATTGAAAAAAATAATATTATTAATAATGTAAATATCTTTGTATTAAATTTCATATATATATATTTTATACATATTTTAATTTACAACAACATTCTTAAAACACTTAAAGAAAATAAAACAAATTAACATAAGCTAATGAATACAGTTTCTATTAATATACCACCCAATATAAAAAATATTAAAGAAATACTTAAATTATCCAACACCCAATTGAAAAATGTTATAGAACTAGGTTATATAGCTTATTTGGGTACTGTTGATAATTTATATCAAATAAATAATGAAGAAGCCAAAAATAAAATAAATAATATGAAAAAAGAATTCACAGAAAAATTATTACGTAAAAATAGAGAACTTGAAAATAAAGAACTTTTAATTAAAGATATAAATAAAAGAAATATTCAAAATCAGGAAATTTCCATAAATAATCTCAAAAAAAATTTACATTTACAATTTGAAACAGAAATTAAATATAAAAATTCACAAATAAATGGATTAAAAAAAGAATTAGATGAGTTTAGAAGTATTATACGAAACAATGAACAAGAAAAAAATAAAATTATAGAGAGAATTAATGATCAAAATAAACTTGAAATAAAAGAAATACGTGAAAAATATGAATCAAAGATTGAAAATCTTTATAAAACTATTACAGATACTAAATCTATCGCCGAAAATTCATATAATAAAGGTAAAGTTGGTGAGCAAAAAATGCACAATATTTTAACTATGCTATTTCCAAAAAATGAAATTATTGATACACATTGCACACCATCAAGAGGTGATTTTATAATTGTATGTGACAATGAAAAAAATATTCTTATTGATAATAAAGATTATAGTTCAAATGTTCCCAAAAAAGAAATAGATAAATTTCATAATGATGTACAAAGTAATAATGATGTTTTTTCTGGTATATTGATATCTAACTCATCCGGTATTGCAAAAAAAGATGATTTTCAAATAGATATTGTTGATAATAAACCCGTTATTTATCTATGTCATACTGATAAAAATAACGAAAAAATCAAATGTGCTGTTGATTTTTTAAAATCTTTAATGAAATGTAATAATATTGACTTTTCTAATAAAGAAATTGTTGATAAAATCAAAAAAATCTCACAAGATTGTAAACGAAAAATAAAAAAAGTAAAAAAAGATATAGATAAATTTTCAACTTCTTTAAAAAATACCGTTTTAGATATTGAAAATTTAGTAGAGTCTTTACTTATTTGTTATTTATAAAAATTTATACTACAACTTATGTAAATAAAATATTTACATAATTTATATGAGTCTTGGATATGATTATTGTTTAAAATTTGTTGTTGTTGGGGATGCGTGTTCAGGAAAAACTACAATGGTAAATAGATTATGTAATAATAAAATACTTCAACATTACGAACCTACCATAGGAGTTGAATATAATGCTACGTATATGAAATATAAAGATTATAAATTAAAAATACAATACTGGGATACTGCTGGTGATAAATGTTATGCCCCGGTAATTAAAAGTTATTATAAAAATATATCTGGTTTATATTTAGTTATAGATTTATGCGACTATAAATCTATAAGAACAATAGATTATTGGTTTAGAGAAATAAATGAAAACAAAGACAACGAATTTAAAATTATTGTTATAGGTAATAAATGTGAATCAAAAAAAAGAGTTATAAAAAAAGAAGAAATAATGAAAAAGTTAAAACCTAGAAATATAGAATATATTGAATATTCAAGTTTTACAAATGAAAATTTGTTAGAAGTCAACGATAATATGGTTGATTATATATTCAAAAACTTTGATATAGATAATCATAGGGGTATTGTCTCAAGTAAAAAAGAAATAATTAGACTTAAAAATTTAAAGCCTCCAAAAGATAGACAATGTTTTGGCTGCACAATCTGTTAATTTTGATATATTGATTTTACATAAAAAGAAAAAGACCAGTCTCTCCCATTTAAATTTATTGGTATACCTTTATCATTCACTAATTTTACTTTTAGTTTTCTTAATGTAATTGGTCCAAAATACGACCTTTTTGTATAATCATGCGTAACATTAATTATTGACGTTCCTCTACCTCTTCCAGAAGGAGGCAAATTTAATTGAATTTTTCTAAAAACATCACTACTATTTGGACTGTTATATCTGTCTGCTTTCTTTCCAGCCATAGCCAAACGTATCTGATCTATTGTATATCTTTGTGCTGAAGTTAAATTTGAAGATAAATCTTTATTTGCATATTTTTTTCCACAATTGTTTCTAGGAGGGTCTGGTTGAACTAAACATTCTTCTCCGGGTTTCATTGTTGTTTTTACATAATAAGATGGCATATTAAAATTTTCAACATTATTTGTAAATGATACTAGGTCTTGATTTGGTTTATTATTATTAAAATCATCCAACAATATATATGCATATGTAGTACCCACTAAATCTAATATTGATTCACCTACAATAAATTGACCGGGTTTTAAAATATATTCTTTATTTCTAAATCCCAATAGCCAACCAAGATTATAATCTAATTTTCCACCAAAACCAGTAGTTGAACAAAATGACACTTGTTGTGTATACCATATAATTTTTCTAGTTTGTGAAGATTGATTTCTTACTGTTATTTTGTCTTGTACTGTATCATAAAAAAAATCAAAATAACTTGAATGATTATTTAACTCTTGAGATATTGCATTTCCATCAGGATAATTACCAGATTTTATAATTCTTTTTATTGGAAATTCAAATTCTAGAGTGCCATTTATATTTTTTTCTTCACTTTCTAAAAAATAATCTGTTCCGTAATCTCCTGCAAAAGTCCACCATGTATGTGGGATATAAGCTGAATCAAATGCTATCTCCATGACATTTTTTAAAGGAGGGACCAAATTTACTGTAAAATTTGTTGAAGTTTCTAATCTTTTATTTGTAGAACTAATAGATTTTTCTTCATCAGGACATGCTACAGATATGTTAGATGGAATACTTCTAAATGCACTATCTATGGTTACAAGTCTTTTAACAATATTACGTAATAATGGATTTTTATAATCTGTTGAAAATCCTTCAAAAGGTATTTGATTTGCATTTTCCAAACCAATTATTCTTTGTTCAGATATAACATCTTTTGGTAACATCATATTTTTTCTTGGATTTCTATCATTTATTTTATTTGGTTGATATGTTATTTTTGTATTTACTTTTTCATCAAATATATCATTTACTGTATCATTTTTTTTGTAAATAAGTAACTTTCTTTGTATTTCATCAAAAAATGATGTAAAATGTTTTTTTTGCTGACTTGCCAAATTATCATTATCGTTAAATCTTTTTTTAAATTGTGATATCGTTGTTACTATTTTTTCATTGGTTAATGGTATATCTTGTCCAAGACCTAATATATTTATTAACTCTTCAATATTATAATTTTCTATATCAAAATCAGTCTTATCAATAAATTCTTTACTAGACATATAATATACTTTGTTAATATTTTTTAATAATTTATTTCATTTTATTTTTTAAATTGAAATAAATTATTAAATACTATATTTTTGTTACTGTCAAATATAAAATACCATGGGTGAATCAAAAAAACAAGAATGTCTTATATGTTTAGAGGATGTGCCTAGAAAAAATGTTATTTCTTGTGGATTCTGTGAATATAAAGGTTGTATTTCATGTACGAGAAAAAGCATATTATTTCAAACAAGTGACCCAAGATGTCCATCATGTAATCATGCTTGGTCTCAAGAATTTTGCTTATCTACATTAGGAAAAACTTGGATGAAAAAAGATTATAAGGAACATAAAAAGAAACTGTTATTTGATATTGAAAAAAGTAAAATTCCTAATACGATGCCAGCAGTTGAACGTATTGTTTCCATAAATAAATATAAAAAAGAACGTGATAAAAAAGCAGAAGAAATCGCCCGACTATTGGATAAAGTTCGTGAATTAGAAGTGTCTAATCATGGAATTACTCAAAAAATACGTAATTTAGAATATAAAAAGATTGAAAAAGATATTGTTTATAATGAAAAATGCCCAAAAGACGGTTGTGATGGTTATTTAAATAAAGATTTTATTTGCGCTATGTGTGAAGCGCATGTTTGTAAACATTGTTTTGAAATAAAAGAAATTGTAGAATTTTTGGGAGAAAGTAAAACACAAAAAGGAGTCTATAAATATAATCATGAATGCAATAAAAATAGTATTGAAAGTTTCAAACTAATTAAAAAAGAAACAAAGCCATGTCCAAATTGTTCTGCAAGAATTTCTAAAATTTCAGGATGTGATCAAATGTGGTGCACACAATGTCATGTTACATTTAGTTGGACAACTGGTTTAAAGGTAACTGGAACTATTCATAATCCACATTATTATGAATGGAAAAAAAATAATGCTGAAACAGCTACATTCAGAAATGTTGGGGAAATTTTATGTGGAGGCGTACCAGATTTGAATTATATAAGCAATATGTTTCGAAAAACACAATCATTGAGAAATGTTATAGAGAAAAAAATGACTTGGGAAATAGAACTCGCCATGAAACCCGAAGGGGATTGTTTCGCCGAGCGTTCATGGGTAGAAAACGCAATTAATTTTACATCATATGGCGTAAACGCTGAAGTTTCTCCGTGTTTTGATGAACTTGGTTGTCCAAATATTATGTTTCATGGAACTGGATATTTAGGTGATGGTAATTGTTTATTTATACCAATTTTTGGTGGTAGTTTACCACCAACAATATTCAATACGATTGCTAGAATGAAAAATAAATACCACAGTGATTTTCAAACAACAAATATTGGGTTATATAATTCTACTAGATGTGATAAACTAACAAAAGCATTTTATTGTGCAACTATTCGTCAAGAGTTGTTTTTCCAAAATTTACTAAAAATGCATAGAGCTATTTCTCATTTTGAAAATTATGAATTACATTATTTAAGAGTTGCTGTAAGAGATATTGATAATAAAGATGAAAACTTAAGAATAAAATATATTATGAAAGAAATAGATGAAAAGCATTATAAAATGTTAATTATGAAAAAAAATAATAAAAAACAAAAACTAATTAAGATGTTACATATTTTTGAAATGTGCTATGTTACAATATTGGAAACATTTAATGATATTATTGCTACCATTTTTGAAATTAACGAAAAATATAACGAATTAAACAATAACTATATTAATAATATTTCAAAATTATGTTTGCAAAGCAGAATAGATTGGTATAATCTAATTTATAAAAAATGGCAATTTCATACGGTAATCAATAAAAAGGAAAAAATTATTGAAAATTATGATAGAATGAGTAGAATTATTAATTATTGTAATAAAGAATTATGGAAAATAAGTAAATTATATAATCAAAATGTTGCATTTATTGATTATGGTGTTAAAACAAAAGGAAAATATTATGAAAGATTGGGTTATTTAAATACATTATCAATTAAGTGGGATGACGACATATTTCAATTAAAAGAAGAAGTTGTTGGTAAACATAATAAAAAAAAGATGATAAAACTAAAAGGAAAAGAGCAAGATAAACATTTTAATAGTTGTTGGTTGTTTAATAATAAAGAAAATTTCTATGTAGACAGTAAATATGGTGGATATAATAGTTTTGGAACCGTGTATAATTACTCTTACATTATTAGTGTTCAGGAAATATTTAATAATGACAATACTGTAAGGTACGATAAGTTTGATTTTGAAAGGTCTTCTTCTCAAAAAATATATCGAAGATGGGGTCAGGGTTCATCACTATTTGCTTAAAATAAATACTTGAAAAACAATAATATTTCTCTAATTTTTTGTTTATCAATTTCAAATCGTTTGCAAACATGACCTTTATCTAATTTACCACAATAAACACACTTTTTTTTACTTGATTCTTTTTGTTTACACATTACTCTTATTTTACTATTACATGACCTAGAATTATGACCTAATTGACCACATCTTCCACATTGAGTTTTTTTTCTTTTTTTTTCTTTATAAATCGCACCAAATCTTTCAGGTTGTATTATTGATAACCCATGTCCTCTTTTAAAATGTCTTGAACCAGTAAATAACATAATATCTAAAAATTTAACTATTTTTTCATTTATCTCTAATATTTGTTCTCTAGATTTATATTTATTACCTATATAAACATATCTATTATAATTATCATTTTCATAAATTTTTCTCCTATTATCTGGTCTATATAAATTATATATAACCCCTATACCCATTATTTTATTTAAATAATTATTCATTTCTATTACAAAAACTGATGAACCATAATCAATAATTTTTGGAAGTTCTTTATCCATACCATAAATACAACCTGAATAATTATTTTTTTCTTTCCATGCTTTATTTTCTTCCCATGTTTTTTTATTAAATCTTACAACCCCTATTTGGATTTTGGACATAATTCTCTCTGCAAATTATTATTGAGACAATTATTTAAATCAATTTAATATGATTTCACTAGTTCTGTTAATGTTTTTATTGATATACCTGACGCACCATTATATCTAGGATTTTTTTCATCGTATGAAACACCTGCGATATCTAAATGAACCCATTTAACACCATTTGGTACAAAAAATTTCAAAAAACTACCAGCTACTATTGTTTGTGAACCAGCTTTATCATTTGAATTTTTTATATCAGCAACTGAAGATTTTAAAAGCAAATCATATTTATCCCATAAAGGTAATTTCCAAATTTTTTCATTTGTTTGTTTACTAATTTCTTCTATTTTATCTTGTAATTTTTTACTTGTTCCCATCATTGCTATAGCTTCTTTATTAAAAATTTGTCCAACTTGTCCAGTAAGTGTTGAAACATTTATAATATATCTTGGATTAAATGTCTTGCTATATGACAAACAATCTGCCATTATTAATCGTCCTTCAGCATCAGTGTTTAAAATTTCTACTGTTCGCTTTGAATGGCTTACAATAACATCACCAGGTCTTGTAGCATTTTCATTTAACATATTTTCAACTAATGGGATTAATGCAATTACATTTTTTTTTACTTTATGTTTTGCTAATAAATTTATGGTTGAAAAAACAACCGAACCACCTGTCATATCTGTTTTCATATCATGAAAAGAACCATATTTTATATTCGTTCCACCGCTATCAAAAGTAACACCTTTACCTATTAAAACACATGGTTTTTTATTTTTTAATGGTAAATACTTCAATATTAATAGATATGGTTTGTTTTTACTTGCATTATTTACAGATAATATTAAGTTAAATCCATCTTTTTTTAGTTTTTTTTCTTCAAATATTTCTAATTTAATTTTTTTTGCCAAATTTTTTTTTATAATAGATAAAATTTTTTTTGAATTCATTATATTTGGTGGTTCGTTTATTAAATTTCTTGATAAATTTATTTGATTTCCTGTTATAATAGCCAATTTAGCTTCATCATTTACAGACTTATCTATACAAAAATGTATTTTCTTTTTATTTTTTTCTTTCAATGTTTTATATTTATTAAATTCATACATATAAAAGATAAATCTCTCTATTTGAAAATCAATAAAATTTTTAATAGGTGCACAAATAATTTGTATATTTATACTTTTTTTCTCGTTTTTAAGAATAGTTGAAATTTCAAATATACTATTATCAATTTCTTCTTTTGAACATTTTTTTTCGCTAACTTTACAAATAATAAATTTTTTTTTATTTTTTACAATTTTTAAAATCTTATTACTTTCATTACTAAAATAATCACTTATACCAAATGATTTTCCTTTATTAAATTTCTTTTCTAGCATTTTTATATTTTTTTCAAAAGCACTACAATATAAAAAAACATATGTATCTATATTATTATACATAATGTCATTTGTCAAATCATACATTATGTATAATAATTATATTAATTTTTATTATTTTAATTTAGTATAAATTTTATTTACTAATATCTTATACCAGCTAGTAAACATCCACATATTTTTTTTAATATCTTTCACTTTTATCCATTTTAACATATCTTTTTCATAAAATCCATTTTTTGCTATTTTTGTTTTATCCTTTTTATACATTTTTAAAAAATGTTCTCTAAATTTTTTTGGAAGTGTCTTATCATATTCAATTAATACAACATAAACGGTGTATTTATTACTATTAACTTTTGTGACTAAATTATTTTTTATTAAATTATATATATTTTTCTTATTTCCAAGAAATCCAGCTGATTCTTCCCATCCTTCTCTAACTGCTGTTTGTATATCTGTTTCATTATTTTCAGGTGTTCCACCAAAATCTCGCCAATCCACATGACCTTTATGTTTGTTATATTCTCTTGAAAAAAGTAAATATAATTCATCCTTATAGTAAGCTATTGGTAAAATTCCTGCTCCCATTAAATATAACATAATATATTATTATTTGTTTGATATATAATTAAATTTAAACATATGTTTTTCGAATATTTTTAATATATTATCAGAATCAACATTTTCATTTTTATTTTTCCAATAAATGTAAACTAGTGAAACGGGTTTAGAAATTTTAAATGTTAGTTTTATAAGAAATTTTAATATACTGCTGTTTGGAGCAATAACATAACTTTTTTTAAAATATTGTGGAGTTTGTTTTCTTAATAATTCAATAAATTTTGCCATTTTATATGCAAAAACAATAGTTGGTGATTTAATTTTGGTTAAATCAAATATTATATTAAAATTAGTTTTTCTATTATATATACTTAACCATTCGCTAAACATCATTTCTAATTCTTCATTATTAACAGCACCTAAAAAAATAATTTTTACATTTGGAAAACATGAATAATCGAAATTATAAAAAACCATTACTATTTATTTACATTTTTTTTAATATTATTTATCTCATTTAGTAATAAATTTTGTGTTTCTTTTAGTTTTATTATTTCTAAATCTTTTAATAATGTATTCTCTACATTTTTTAAAAAACAAATTATTTCGTTTTTTTCACCACTTGGTATTTCTAGTGTCGAAATTTTTTCTATTTTTTCACTAACAGAATTTTTTATAGATTTAAAATCAAATTTATTTAAATTAAATATGTTTATTAATTCTGGTAACGAGTATTTTTCAATATTTAATTCCAAATTTAAGTTGCTCATTCGTCTTATAAATTATGTATAAATTATTTTTTTATAAAAAAATCTTTTAATGTATCATAACACCAGAATTGAATAGCCAAAGTTGGAAATGTTTTAATATAACTTATTGACAATCCATTATATAATCCAAAAAATCCATCCGTTTTAATTATTTTATAAACACAATCAATAATACCATTATATCTAGGGACATCAAAAGAAAAACTTTGCATTTGCAATCTTTTTCTTATCAAATCTGTTGGATAAGTTACTGTAATAGCTGTTATTCCAGCTGTACCACCACATAATAATTTATATAAGTTTTTATTACTTTCATATTGTTTAAAAATATCTTTATATTTATTGTAACTCGCAAAATTTATAGCATTCCATGGTGCGAAACCAAACATGCTCATGCGAAGTCCAGCATATAATTGTCTTGTATTTAATTTTTTAAACACATCAAATAATGAATTATATTTACTTTTATTTACTTGCAAAGATAAATGTGTTCGTGCTGTTTCTAGAGGATAAGTTGCTGTCATTGAAATAACACCACTTGTACCTCCTGCTAATAAATTAGTGAGTACTTTATTATCATAAAAATTGGAATACATATTTTGAAATTTTTCAAAAGACATAAAATTTATAGCATATTGTGGAAAAACTCTAACACAATTAGTCATATTTCCTTTCCATAAAAAGCGAATACCTTCATTTCTTAAAACATTTTTAATAGATTGTTGTTTTAGATAATTATTTTGTAATTGTAATTTTTTTAATTCAAGTGGTGCAGTAAGTGTTCTTGCTACCATTGCTGAAGTTCCTCCAAATAAAAAGTGTTCTATCATATTTAGAATTAATTATAAGTTTATATTTATTATTATTTTTATATATAATTATATAATATATGAGTACTGATGTATTAGGTGATTTTTCAACTCTTTTACAAAACTTATTGAAAAATATTGATCAACAAAAATCGAGTGGGGAGAAGGATATGAGTAAAATAGTTAATTTTTTAGATGATGAAATTAATAAAGCAAACATAGAAATAGAAAAATTGAATACTCAAACAAGTAAATCTCCTGCATCAGCTCCTGCTGCTGGTGCTGAAAAGGCTGCTGGTGAAAATAAAGATGCTGCTCCTACTGTAACTCCTGCCACTGAAAACACTGATGAAAATAAAGATGCTGGTAATGCTGTAACTCCTGCCACTGAAAACACTGATG
>MDTG01047767.1_pt1 | contig 15424 bp, 12 predicted proteins | sample 811421 | NCBI WGS metagenome assembly MDTG01 (sample SAMN05326645, study PRJNA326480) | marine metagenome | isolation source: seawater | place: Pacific Ocean: South East | collected 2011
AGAACAGCATTGGTAATAATAAGCGTGACAGCGGCAGGCCTTCTGGTCGGTTGTGGAGAGAAGGGAACAGAATCTGGTGGGTCGGGTACCGGCAGCGTTGGAGCAAGCTCCCCTGCGCTGGTGATCACGGCTATTCCGGATGAGAAGGTCAGCGACCAGGAGGCGAGGTTCCAAGCCCTCAAGGGCTATCTTGCTGAGAAGCTCGATATCAAGGTTGAATTCTCGATCTCCAAGGACTACGCGGCCTCGGTACAGCGTTTCGCCAACGGGGAGGTTCATATGGCCTGGTTTGGTGGTTTCACGGGAGTTCAGGCCCGCGACCGGGTCAAGACCGCGCGCGCAATCGCCCAGGGGGATCTGGATCCGCAGTTCAAAAGTTACTTCATTGCCAACGCCTCGACTGGATTGCCGAGGAGTAAGGAGTTTCCGGCAGACGCCATCAAGGATCTCACCTTTACCTTTGGTAGCCCCAGTTCAACTTCCGGTCGTCTCATGCCTGAATACTTCATCAAGCAGAGCACAGGTAAGTCGGCAGAGGAGTTTTTCTCCAAGAAGGTTCAGTTCCAGAAGTCGGGGGGGCACGTTGCCACCGCCGAAGCGGTCCAGGCCGGTTCGGTGCAGGTTGGAGCCATCAACTTCAAAACCTATGACTCGATGGTGGCTGATGGCAAACTGGACCCCGAGAAGGCGCCCATCATCTGGGTGACCCCGGACTATGCGGACTATAATCTCACCGTGCACGGTGATCTCGACAAGCACTTTGGCGAGGGGTTCATCGACAAGTTGCAGAAGGTCCTCGTGGAGTGTGAGGACAAGGAGGTCCTCAAGGCTTTTAACCGCGACAAACTGATCCCGGCCAAGAATGAGGATTTCGCAGGGATCGAGGCGGTGGCCAAGGAGCTTGGCCTGATGCGCTAGCCTTGGCCACGATCGTCCAACTCACCGGGGCGGGGGTGTCCTTTGGTGGCGTGCGCGCCCTTAAGGGTGTGACCTTCCCGGTCGAGGAGGGCGAACAGGTCTGTGTCATTGGTCCGAGCGGGAGCGGCAAGAGCACTCTCCTCGGGCTGATGAACGGACGGCTCATGGCTGAGAGCGGTTCGGTAGAGGTCTTTGGACAGAACCTCGCCGGGCTGACGGCGGGGCAATTGCGGGAACTTCGATGTGGGCTGGCCTGGGTTCCCCAGGATCTGGGGCTGGTCCCGAACCTTCGGGTCCTGCAGAATGTGCTTTGTGGAAAGGCGGGCCGGGTTGGGTTCCTTGGCCTCCTTCGACGGCTGGTTCTGACGCGGATGCAGGAGGCGGAGCGGGTACGGGGTCTGCTGGAGCGTCTGGGCGTCCCTGAAAAACTGTATGAGCGGACCGATACCCTGTCGGGAGGCCAGCAACAGCGGGTAGCGATCGCGCGGGCGCTCTACCAGGAGCCGGCAGTCATCCTGGCGGACGAGCCGGTCGCTTCTGTCGACCCGGGTCGAGCGCGCAGCCTGCTCGAATTGCTTACCCGGGAGGCCAGGGAGGAAGGGATTACCCTGATCATGAGTCTCCACCATGTGGATCTGGCTCGAGAGTTTTTTCCCCGCCTGATCGGCCTGCAGGCGGGGCGGGTGGCTTTTGACGAGCCTGCGGGGGAGGTTTGCAGTGAGAAGCTTCGGGCGCTTTATGCCACGGGAGAAGAGTAGTACGAGGAAGTGCGCATGGCGGAGTTTTCCAGATCGCGTCATTGGCTGGGCAGTCGGCGCCTCACCCTGCTGGCCGCGGTATTTCTTCTTGTAGCAGGCCTCCTGGTGCTCGGAGCGCGCCCCGGTGACCTTAAGCCTTCGGAAGGGGGACTCAGACTGGCAGGAGAATTCCTGAAAGCCGCGTTTCAGCCGGCGCTCGACTACGAGTCCGGGGACTTGCCCGCTACCGCTCCGCCCTTTTGGGAAAAGGTGGGACGCTCGCTCCTGCTGACGCTGCGCTACGCGGTGGTGGCGATGAGCATGGCCCTTGGCGCAGGCGTCCTCCTCGGGGTCCTGGGGTCCCGGGCGTGGTGGCCGGTTTTCAACCGGCGCTCGTCTACGGGCCGGATCCTGCTCCGGGTCCTGAAGTCGACGCGGATAGTGGTTCGACTGCTGGCGACCCTTGCCCGTTCGGTTCACGAGTTGCTCTGGGCCCTTCTGTTCATCACAGCCGTGGGCACGTCCCCGCTGGCGGCCGTGCTGGCGATCGCGCTGCCCTATGGCGGAACCCTGGCCAAAGTGTTTTCGGAGTTGCTCGATGAGCAGGAGGCCAGCGCGGCTGGCGTCCTGCGGGCGGGTGGAGCGGGATCTTCTGCGGCCTTCCTGGTCGGGATAGGAGTGCGGGCCTTTCCGGACTTGATTACCTATGCACTCTACCGCCTTGAGTGTGCAGTTCGTTCCTCTGCGATTCTGGGATTCGTGGGAATTCCTACGCTCGGCTACCACATCGCGACAGCTTACGAGGATGGCCACCTGAGAGAAATCTGGACCTATCTCTATGTCCTCCTGATTGCAGTCCTCTTGGTGGACCAGTGGGGTGCGCTGGTTCGCAGGCGCCTCTCGCGCCCGGGGCCAGCGCGCGAAGCCGGGGAGGCGGATGACCCAGTTACCGAGCTGCGGCGAAAGCGTCCGCGCTCCCCCGTCCTGCGTGCTTCTCTGTTCATTGCAGCCGGCGCAATAGTGCTGGGCTGGATGGCCGAGAAGCAGTGGCAGTCATCGCTTCCAGGCGAGCGGCGTCAGGAGAACCTGAAGCGCTTCATGCACGAGGCTATTCCTCATCCGGTCAGGGAAGCGGATAACGACTGGAGCGAATTCGGACCTTGGCTGAAGGAGCGGGTTTGGCCCCGAGGGGCCGTGGCCCTGCACCTAACATTCCACATTGGGACGATTGCGATTCTGGTTGCAGGTTGTGTGGCTCTCCTGGCGGTGCCCTTTGCGGCCCGTTCCCTTGGGGGGCGTAACCCCTTGGGCGTGCCTGGTGGCCGCGAGCGGTTGAGCGGCTTGCGGGCGGGTATCGGGTGCGTGCTTCGAACGGGTGCCCTCGTGATGAGATCGATTCCAGAGTATATCCTCGCCTTCCTGCTTTTGCAGGTCCTGGGGCCAACCGTCTGGCCGTTGGTCATCGCGCTGGCTCTGCATAATGGAGGAATTCTTCTCCGGTTGGGAAGTGAGGTGGTCGACAACCGGTTCTCACGCGCGGGTGAGGTGCTGGTGGCGCAGGGGGCAACGAGGCGTGGCAGCTTCCTGGGAAGCCTTCTGCCCGAGTCCTTCAGCCGCTTCCTCCTGCTCCTGTTTTACCGGTGGGAAACCTGCATCAGGGAAGCGACCGTGCTGGGAATGCTGGGCGTGCTCTCACTGGGAAGCCTGATTGATGAGGCGAACACCCGGCTCTATTACGACGACATGCTTCTCTATGTTCTCATGGGTGCGCTTCTTGTCTTCGCCGGGGATGTGGTGTCCGACCTTCTCCGCCTCCGACTCAAGGCCGGGTCTGTGAGCAGAGGGGCGACCCACCTGGCATAGAACCGGCATTGTCGGGGAATCCTTCTCAGGACAGTCGTTTTTCGATTTCGGCGATGGCCCACAGGGCGTGTTCCGCGATCAGGGGGTCAGGGTCCTGAGCGGCGATCCGCAGGGCTGGAAGGTCCTCTCCGCTGCCTGTGTTGCCGAGAACCACGCACACGTTGCGCAGGAAGCGTGGACGCTTGATGCGCTTTATCGGCGATTTACGGAAAAGCTGGCGAAATTCTTCATCGGAAAGAGCGAGGAAGTCGCGCAGCTTGTGCTCGAATACCTCTTTGCGGGCGTGGAAGCGAAGGTCGCGACTTGCTTTCGCAAAACGATTCCAGGGACAGGCGCTCAGACAGTCATCACAGCCGTAGAGGCGGTTTCCAATCAGGGGGCGCAGTTCCAGCGGAATGGCCCCCTTATGCTCGATTGTCAGGTATGAAATGCATCTTGGTGCATCCACGAAATGCGGCCGCGTGATCGCGCTGGTGGGGCAGGAGTCGAGGCACGCAGTACACTTCCCGCAGTGCTTTCTGAGGACCGGGTCAGGAGGAAGCGCAAGGGTCGTGATGAGTTCTGCAAGGAAGAACCAGGTGCCGAGTCGGCGGTGGATCTGGACGGTGGACTTACCATTCCACCCGAGACCTGCTTCAGAGGCAAAGTCCCTTTCCAGAACGGGTCCCGTATCCACGTAGTAGCGTTGTTCTCCCCCCATCTCCCTCATTGCGAGATCGAGATCAGCTAGCTTTCCCTCGATCACATCGTGGTAATCTTCATTCCACGAGTATCGAGCAATGCGGTAGGAAGGGTTTGGTTCCTTGGGCCCAGGGTAATAATTGAGGGCGAGGCATACAATCGAGTGGGCGCCGGGAAGTATTTCCCGCGGGTCAGTACGCCGCTGGGGGTTGCGCTCCAGCCAGTTCATGTCACCGGCCTTACCGGCAGCGACCCATTGCAGGAAGTCATCAGCATGCCGGGCGCGTTGCGCCGAGGCGATCCGGCAGTCATCAAACCCGAGTCGGGTTGCGATAAACTGCACGTTGCTTTTGACTATAGATGGATCCACAGGTTTGGGTTAGCGGTGGAAACAGGGTATCGCCTTCCTTGGCAACTCCAAATTCCGAATAGTGAATAAGGGACACTTCGACAAAAGGCCGCCTCCCGACAGCAGCCAGCCGGGGGGCGCTCGCGTAGGGACGTCACTTTTCCAACGCTGCTGCCCTGACCGGAAATAAAACAGGTCCGGCAGAAGAGCACCGACCAGGGACTTCTGGAACCGCGAGACTGGCAAGAGGCCGGTGCCGTCTATCCCCCGTCACCGCGCGAAGAAGTAGCGGGCTGATTCGAGGATTCCGGTGGTGATTTCGGGGAAAGTAAGTCCATCGGTCTCGACGGCCTGGTGGGCAGTAGCCCGATAGAGTTCACGGCGTTCCAAAAGGAGACGATCGATCGTTCCTCGCTGATCCTTTTTGTTCAGGAGGGGGCGCTCCCGGCTCTTGGAAGTGCGCTTGATGATTTCCTCCACTGAGACCACGAGCCAGACGACGAAGCCCAGCCGGCGCAGGATCTCGCAGTTTTGAGGGCGTCCAATTACGCCTCCCCCCGTTGCGATTATGAGGCGTGAAGGACGGGATGCCTCAAGGTTCCGCAGGGTGTCCTCCTCGAGATCTCGAAAGGCCTCCTCGCCGTCCTGCTCGAAGATTTTCCGGATCGGCTTGCCAGCTCGCTCAACGATGAGATTGTCCGTGTCCACCACGGGATACTCGAGAGTGTGTGAGAGTTCCCGGGCAATCGAGGATTTCCCCGACCCCATGAAGCCGATCAGGATGATATTCTTGGGCGTCTTTAAGGGATCCGCCATACGGTGGCAGCGTAGGCTAGAATGTGAGATTCTGAACTCAATTCGGATGCTGGCGAAGATTGGAGGGCCGGAAACTGTTTTCTTTATGCCCTCAGCTGCCATCTTTGGCTACATGGAGGCGTGCAGACGCGCGTGGAGATTGCTGACTTTGAAAACTGGCGGACAGTTGCCGGGGAGGCCGCCAAGGTACTCTCTTCCGGCGAGGTGGTTGCGGTGCCAACCGAGACGGTGTATGGCCTGGCTGCCCGCGCCTTCGATGCCGGGGCGGTGGCAAGGATCTTCGAGGCGAAGAAAAGGCCGACCTTTGACCCCCTGATCGTACACGTTGCCGGGATACGGGAACTTGCCCGGGTAGCGGTGGTTCCGGATGGTCTCCAGCAGGTTGTGAGGGAACTGGCTGGTGCCTTCTGGCCGGGGCCTCTCACCATGGTGCTGCCCAGGCATGAGGATGTTCCCGATATCGTGACCAGCGGTTTGCCTACCGTCGCGGTCAGGGCAAGCAGCCATGAAGTCATGCGTTATCTCACCAAGGAGCTGGGTCCGATCGCGGCGCCGAGCGCTAACCGCTTTGGCCGAATCAGCCCGACCTCGGCGCATGCGGTAATGAGTGAGCTTGGTGGTCGTATCCCACTCATCATTGATGGCGGAGCGTGCACGAACGGCCTCGAGAGTACTATCGTGGCTGTCGAGGAGGGCGAGAAGCGGCCGATTCTGCGACTCCTGCGCCCCGGCCCCGTGACCAAGGAGCAACTCCGCAAGTTCGGCCGGGTGGTGAAGGCAAGCCCGGGGAAAGCCGGGCGGCCCGAAGCACCGGGGACTCTTGATTCGCACTACGCCCCGATGGTTCCGGTCTATCTGTTCGAGAATCCCGGGGATTTTTTCCCGGAGGAGGGCAAGCGCTACGGGCTGCTCAGCTATCGGGGAGATCCCCGGGATGGGTATCTCGAGCGTCACGGGTGGAGCAAGGTGGAGGTTCTCAGCCCCGGAAAGGGTAAGCTGGCGGAGGCCGCCGTGCGCTTCTTTTTCGCCCTGCGGTCCCTCGATACCGACGGGATTGACGCTATTGTTGCCGAGCCCGTGAGCGATGTGGGGCTCGGATCTGCGATTTTAGACCGTTTGCGGCGGGCGGCCGCTGCGCACTCCTGATTTTGGAGAAGGACGCATGGGTATTGAAAACAAGGCCTCGGTCGGGCATCCTAGGTTTGGATGTTGCGGGCGATGATGACGGTGTCCGGGCTCACTCTGGTGAGCCGGGTCTTGGGTTTTCTCCGGGACATCCTTATTGCCCGGTTTCTCGGGACAGGGCCCGTTGCGGATGCCTTCGTAGCAGCCTTTCGTTTCCCGAACATGTTCCGCCGCATTTTCGGGGAAGGGGCCTACAATGCAGCTTTTGTTCCGCTCTTCGGACGGAAGGTAGAGGAAGAAGGAAGAGGAGAGGCGGTTCTCTTCGCCCGCAATACCTTCTCGGCCCTCGTCTGGGTAGTTGGAACTCTGACTCTCGTGGCCATTCCCTGCATGCACTGGATCATGATGGTTGTAGTGCCTGGCTTCCTGCCAAAGTTTGAGCAGGACCTCAGTGTGATCGGAGGTGGAAAGGCCTTCTATGAGAGGAAGATCAATACCCGGGGAGCAGGGGAAATCCACTTTGAAGTAAGTGCAAAAAAGCGTGATGCGGTGGCCCACTGGTCGCGCCGTGTGGAACTGAGGAACATGTCCCTGTCGAGTCCAGAGGGGAACACAGTGCCTCTCCTCGTGCGATTGGACGAAGGAGAATCAGTCGTGGTGCTGGGAAGAGATGGGCCGGTCCTTCCTTCATCCGGGTTGGTTCCACTCCGGGCCGAGTTCAGCCCGAATCCGGTGAGTGGAGTGCGTCGGGCACCGGTGGACCTGCGTCAGCCCTATTTCATCGAAGAGGGAGAGTTGATCGAAAAAGTAGTCTTTGGTCTCGCCCCCGGAGGAAGGGCCCGGGTGAACCTTCCTGCTGACCACCGGTTGACGGGCTTTCAAGTAAATTTGAGCCTCGATCCCTCGCAGGGGGAAGTGCCGGACGGCACCGTGAAGATGTTTCGTAACAGCCCGGATAGTTTTGGCCACACCGTTGCGCTTTCCCGTATCATGTTCTGCTACCTGTTCTTCATGGCGTTGGTAGCCCATCTCAGCGGCGTTCTGAATACCTTCCGGCGGTTTGCCATGCCGGCCGCTGCTCCTATCCTGCTCAACGTGGTGCTGGTGTGCGCGCTCGGATTCATCTGGTTCATGCGCTGGGAGGGCGACCTGCGGGTGGGGAGGGCCCTCGCGTGGGGAGTCGCAATCGCGGGATTATTCCAGTTTCTTGCACTCTGGGTGGCATGTGCTCACGCGAGGGCGGTGATGGTGGTTCGCAGGCCGGTTTGGAATTCCGACCTGAAAAAACTCCTCTTCCTGATGGGACCGGGTGTAATCGCTGCTGGTATTCAACAGGTCAATCTGCTCGTAGGCGGAGTCATTGCGTCCTTTCAGGAGGGTGCCATTGCTACCCTCTACTATGCTGACCGTGTGAATCAGCTTCCGCTCGGCATGGTAGGGATCGCACTGGGTGTGGTGCTCTTGCCGGAGGTCACGCGTCGGCTGCGCGGCGGGCAGGAGCGCGAGGCTGCGGAGAGTATCTTGCGCGGGATGGAGCTTGCCATGCTGCTTACGCTCCCCGCCACCGTGGCCATGATTGCGATCCATGAACCTTTGATCAGCGGACTTTTTCAGGGGGAGAAGTTTGATTCGGACGACGTGAGTAAGACGGGGTGGGCTCTTGCGGGATTTGCCCTCGGCTTGCCGGGCTACGTCCTCGTCAAGGTCTTGCAGCCAGCCTATTTCGCACGGGAGAACACGAAGGGCCCGATGCTCATGGCGGGCGTGGCGGTAGCTGTGAACATCGTCTGCAGCGTGATTCTCTTTAACCTGCTTCGGCCTACCGGCTACGGGCACGTTGGCATAGCGATTGCGACCGCGATTTCAGCCTGGGTAAATGTCTTCCTTCTTTGGAGGGGAATGGAAGGATTCGTCAAGATTCCTCGTGAAGAGTGGCGCAAGCTGTTTCGCATGGTCGTGGCAAGTGTGGTAATGGGGGGGGCAGTCTGGGTTGCCGGCTGGGCGCTTGCGCCGTGGTTGGCGGGCAGTCAATGGCAGAGGGTCGTGGCCCTTGCCCTGATCGTGGGAACCGGCCTGGCGGTCTACTCGCTCTGCGCCTTTTTGCTGAGGGCAACCTCGCTGAGTGAGCTCCGGGCCAGCTTCGGACGGAACGAGGAGAGCTAGGGACCCAAAATCGCGGTTGCGGGATGAGAGGTGAGCCCTAGATTGCGGTGCCGATGAAAGTGCGTGTGTTCTGTAGAGGATTGGCCATCTGCGTGGTGGTCTGGCTGGTCGTCCTCGCCGCGCAAGGCTACTTCCGGGACCTGCGAAGCACGGCGGATACGCTGGGGAAGGTTGTGCAGGGTGACGAGTTTGCCGATTGGTCGGGAAGGAAGGGGGAGCCCGAGGGTGAAGAAAAAAGGGGGCGTAATCGCAGAATCCGGGCCGTGGTGGATTCGCTGGCCCAGCAGGAGTTTAATCCGGAGACCAAGGTACGGCTCAGCGAAATCAGGAGCGAATTCTATTCCAAGTTGTCGGCGGGAGAGCGGAAGGTATTTGTTGATCTGCTACTGGAAGGTCTCGATCATTATATCGGAGCTTTTGACGGGAGGCCCAGTGAGGGCCGTCGCAAGCTGATCAAGCAGGCCATGAAGGCAGCCCGGAAGGAGTTACCTGCAGATCTGCAAAGTGGTTACGAAATTCTCGATGCCGAGGAAGAGTATGACAGGATAGGGGAAGCTGGGTTGCGTGCGGCAATGGAGGAAATGGGGCCTGACGAGATCATGGAATTCCTTCCCCTGATCGAAATTGCAGTTGAGTTGATCCAGCGTATGCGGATCCCACAGTGGGAGGGGCTGCGCGGTGGCAGGTGATGCAAACTCCGAGGTGATTCTCGAGGCTGCCAACCTTTCCAAGTCATTTGGAGGGAAACCAGCCCTGCGAGATTTTTCCTTCACGGTGCGAGAGGGAGAAATCTTCGGTCTGCTCGGGCACAATGGTGCGGGAAAAAGTACCGCCGTCGGGATTTTTCTCGGGATGGTAGAGCCCGACCATGGCGAAGCAGTCATAGGGGGACATTCAGTGCAGCGTCGAAGGGCGGATGCTCTGCGACAGGCGGGAGCGATATTTGAATCTCCAGCGTTCTATGACTACCTGACGGGCATGGATAACCTCAGGGTGCTGATGAGCTATTCGGGTGGATTCGATGAGGAGGCTGCACGGCGGGTCATAGCCGAGGTCGACCTCAGCGACCGGATTCACTCAAGGGTATCCACTTACAGCCACGGGATGAGACAGCGTTTGGCTCTCGCGCAGGCCCTGCTCCCCGAACCCAAGCTCCTCCTGTTGGACGAGCCCACCGATGGGCTTGATCCGGAAGGCATAAAATGGTTCCGGGACTTCATTCTCCGACTCCGGGACGAGCGAGGAATGACCGTGCTTTTCAATTCGCATCTTCTCTCCGAGGTGGAGCAGATGTGCGACCGGGTGGCCATCGTGAGACAGGGTCGCAAGGTTTATGACGGTAGTTTGGATGGAATTGCGGATGAGGAGGTGACCCTTGAAATCGAGGCCGACCCCGTGGAGCAGGCCCGGAAATGTTATACCAGGCTCGGGGGGAGGGAACTGGAAGGGGATGGCCGGGTCAGTTTTCCGGAAGGGACTGACCCCGCGGCAATTGCCCGTGATTTGATCGAGGCGGGCGTCAACCTGCGCAGGCTGACCCCACTGCGTCGCTCGTTGGAGGATGTTTATCTGGAGTTTACCAATACGCCTGAGGAGAAGGAGGAGACCGCTTGAAGCTTTTTTTCATCCAGTTGAAAAGTGAGCTCAGGAAGCTCTTTGCCCGTCGCCGGACCTACATCGGCTACGGGGCCTTCCTGACGCTCGAACTGGTCATCCTCTGGGTCTTCAATCTCGACAAGCCCCGGGACGAAATGGGGAAAATCCTGGCCGATGCGGGGTTGGAGGTGGATCACTACTATTCAGCTCTCACGGTAACCTACTGGATGCTTGGCTTCAGCATGGCAATGCTGGGAGCGATTTATCTCGCCCTGGTATCAGGGGACATAGTGGCCAAGGAAAGCGAGGACGGGAACCTGAGGATGGTTCTTTCCCGGCCGATCAGTCGTCTGCGGGTGCTTTCGATCAAGTATGTAGCGGTCCTGGTCTACACCCTGACCTTCGTATGGTTTGTCGGAATTTCCGGCTATCTTATGTCAGCCCTCGCACTGGGGTGGGATGGCGGTCTCTTCGTATGGAACTATGACCTCGGGGTCTTTGCCTTTTTCCATGAGACGTCCACTGGGATAGGTCGGCTCTGCCTCGCCACTCTCCTGCTGAGCCTGAGCATGTGCACGCTTTCCTCCATCGGCTTTGCCTTTTCCTGCCTGAAGATCAAGCCAGCGGCAGCCACCATCCTCGCCCTCAGCGTCCTCTTTGTTGATTCGGTGCTGCAGATGTTGCCCTTCATGGCCCCCTATCGGGAGCATCTTCTTACCCATCGCATGAGCAACTGGGTATATGCTCTCGAAAATCACGTCTCGTGGGCCAAGTTGGCGGAAAGTTACACCTTCCTGTTTGGCCTCAACCTGACGCTCTTCGTGTGCGGGTGGATGGCATTCCAGATACGCGATCTGAAGACCTAGGAACCGGCCGCAGGATTCTCTTTCGTCACTTTCGCGAGACCGGAAAGATACGAAATCATTCTGCCCGTCCTGTCAGGAATACTACTTTGCGCCAGCTCCTCGGGCTTGGCACTTGAATTGCGGCTCTGCGGTGCTTGAGTCCCCCACGTGACCAGACGAGAGAAAGAATTCCTGTATGAACTGCTGGAAACACCGAGCCCGGTGGGGTTTGAAATGCCCGGGCAGCGGGTTTGGTCCAGCTACCTCAAGCGTATCGCGGATGCCGTCGAATGCGATGCCTACGGTTCCACTTGGGCCACCCTTGGAGAAGGGAAGCGAAGCGTGATGCTTGCGGCCCATGCCGACGAGATCGGCTACATGGTCAAACAGGTCACTTCCGAGGGCTTCCTGCGGCTTGATCGGCTGGGTGGAAGTGACAGCGCCACGGGGCGCGGCCGGCGCCTCCGGATCTTTGGCGACAAGGGTGAAGTGCCGGGTATTATTGGCAACACCGCGATTCACCTGCGTGCTGATCTCGCCAGTGAAAAATCGCCCCGGCCTCACCAGCTGTGGGTGGATGTGGGCGCAGCCTCAGCCGAGGAAGTAAAGGGGCTTGGCATCCGGGTGGGCCACCCCGCGGTTTATGCCGATGGCCCGATGGAGCTCAACAAGCAGCGCCTGGTGAGTCGGGCGATCGACAACCGAATTGGTGGATACATCATCGCACAGGTCATGAAGAAGGTTGCTGCTGCCAAGCGTGCGCCAGCCTTTCGACTGGTCTGCCTCAATGCGGTTCAGGAGGAGATCGGGGGTAATGGCGCGCTTATGGCAACCCACCGCCTCATGCCCGATGTGAGTCTTTGCCTGGACGTTACCCACGCGACTGACACGCCTGGAATCAGCCAGGCGCAGCATGGGCAGGTAAAACTGGGAGGCGGTCCGACTTTGACGCATGGTGGCGCGAATCATCCGCTCGTGGTTCAACGCCTTGAGAAAGTAGCCCGGGCGAGGCGAATTTCGATCCAGCATGAGGCTTCCAGCAGATCGACCGGGACAGACACTGACCGAATCTTTACCGTCCGTGAGGGCGTCCCCAGTGCCCTTGTTTCCCTGCCTCTGCGTTGCATGCACTCAGTTGTCGAAACTGCTGACCTGGGGGATGTCCGGAACACCATCAACCTGATGGCGGCCTTTGTGCTTTCGCTCCGGGTCAGGGAAAGCTTTCATCAGGAGCTTTGATCTTGAAAAAGGTGCTCAGGAAGGGACTGCTGCTGGCATGTGCCGGCCTGCAGGCCCATGCCGTTGAGCCCGGTGAGGCGGCGCTCACTTTTCTGTCTGACCTGAGGGACGAGGCGCGGTCTCTTGAGGAGATCCTCGGGGCCAGTGTGCTTTCTCCCCATACCGGGGAAAAACGCCGGGCGGCCATTTCCCAGAGACTGGGACGGGTCGGTCGCTACCTGCGCGATAACGACTACGAGCTCGAGGTCGTGGTTGAGAAGCGTGAGGGTAAATTTGCGGCCGTGGTCGTTTCTGCGGTGAGCAGGCACGATCCGCTCTCGATCGATGCCTTCGCCCTCGGCCTGCGGAACATGAACGATTCCGGCTGGGGGGTGGCGCCCGTCCCGGGAAGCTTCGACAATGTTGACCTGGCGTATGACGAGGTCCTCGAGAAACAGACTGATGCACTTGAGTTATGGATGGGGGCACAGCGTCTGACACAGTTTGAGCAGATGCAGGAAAAGGTTATCGCATCCTTTCGCAGGCGTATGCGCGATGCAGTGCCTCCTGAGCAGGTCGAGGGGGTCAGTCCCGTCCAGCTTGTTCATGCCTTTGCCAGTGCCTGCGAGGAGGGTAACCTTGCAGCTGCGATGGTTTTCCTCGGTCAGTTTGAAGGCGAGGTCACTCAGGAAACGCGGAGCCTCCAACGGGTCATTGCGCGCGGTCTGCAGGGACTTGACCGGCGCGATCACTGGCGCCTGCTGACCAGTCCCGGGGTGGTGCGGATCGCAGTGCAGGAAGATGGTGCTGATGATCTTGATGCGGAAGTGTCCCTGCTCGTCTTCGACCCGAATCGAGGGAAGCCCGTGAGACTTGTCCGCTTCGTTCTGCTCTATGCGGGAAAACGCTGGAAGATTGAGCTCCCTGGCAGCCTCCGGATGGCTGATGAGGACCGGGTCACCTTCCAGCGTGCGCTCTTCCAGGAACAGGACCATGAGAGCGACAATGATCTGCGTGTCAGTTTTGAGAAGATCTTCGAGCAACAGCACGAGCCCCTGCGGGCATCCTCCTTAAAGGAGGCAGGCAGGCGCCTTGGAAGGATTCTCCGGGAGGGAACGCTTGAAGATTTTTTCCGCTTTGCTCATCGGAGCCCCGAGCTCAGCGAATCGGAACGGCGGACGGCTTATCGCTACCTGGGAGAATTCTGGAGCGAGGTCCACCAGGACAGCAGGTCGGCAGCCGATAGCGAACTGATTGATGTGATCGAGCATGGCGATGCCGGAATGCTCGTCTTCCATCTCATTTCCACTGCCCAGGTCGAGCGCTTGAACCTCACCCCACTCGTTCTCATGCAGGATGAGAGTGGTTGGGCGATTTCGCCGGGTGTGACCACGAGCGGTAATTATACCAGGCTGCAACAGGAAAAGCGGGATCGGCAGGAGGAGTTAAGCGTGCTCTACCAGGAGCAGAAGGAGGCCCTGACTAGAAAGGCAACCGAGGGCTTGCTCGGCCGGTTCCTGGTGGCTGAACCAGACAAGGAGAAGGTCGTCGACGAGGATGCAGCGAGTGGACTGGTCGCAGAGTTTCGCAGTCTGCTGCGCGAGGGAAAGCTGCTTGAGGCCTTCGAGTGCGGCGCCCTGCTCGACCCGGAGGAGGGTGCCTGGGAGGCCCTCAAGGCGATGAGTTACGAATACCGGGGTGCGCGTCAGGCGGACACCCCCGATCACGAATTTCACGTCCAGAGCGCAAAAGGGTGGGCAGCCGTCAGCCTGAGGGTCGATTCTGGCCTCGGAGTTGTTCCAGATTTTCCCATGTATCTCGTGGTGGGCACCAAAAAAGGTCCTCGTATTGTGGTAGATGTAGGACTGCGCCTGGCTACCAACAAGGGGCGCGAAGTCCTCAATTCGCGGGTCTGGAAGCGAGTGGATGAACATCTTGAGGAAACGGACAGCGCCCTTGTGCGATCCCTGTTTGAGGAACATGTTGACCGGAGCAAGAGTGATCTCGCCGCATGGCAGAAGAGCAACAAATTGTCCCCTTAACACGTCCCGCCTTTGAGGAGGCGGTGCAGACGGCCCGCCGGCTGGAGGAATCCGTCTGCAGTATTCTGCTAGGCCAGCAGCGTGCCGTGCGAAGGGTCCTTGCCTGCCTTGTCTCGGGAGGGCACCTGCTCCTGGAAGATTATCCGGGCACCGGCAAGACAACGCTCGCGAAGGCCATTGCATCCTCTGTCCGGGATGTAAAGTTCTCCCGTCTCCAGTTCACTCCCGACCTTTTGCCTTCCGATGTTCTCGGAGTCTCGGTTTTTGACCAGCAAAACAAGGAGTTTCGATTCCTGCCCGGCCCGGTCTTTACCGACATCCTTCTGGCTGATGAGATCAACAGGGCTTCACCCCGCACTCAGAGCGCCCTGCTCGAGTCCATGGCTGAGCGGCAGGTCACGGTGGACGGGCAGCAGTATGACCTGGAGGGATTCTTCTTCGTCGTGGCGACTCAGAATCCCGTGGAATTCCGGGGCACTTATCCCCTTCCCGAAGCGCAGATGGATCGCTTCTGCATGCAATGTGCCTTAGGTTATGTGGAGCCAGCCCACGAGGTGGCCATTCTTTCGGACCAGTCCCGTGACCATCCTCTCGACCGGCATGAGCCGGTCGCCACCCGCGCTGAGCTCCTGGGGCTTGTCTCGGCAGCTCGCGACGTGCGGCTTACCGAAGACCTGAAGGAGTATATCGTTTCGCTGGTGTCTGCGACCCGGCGCAGCAAGGATGTTCAGCTAGCCGCCAGTCCGCGGGCTTCGCTGGCGCTCATGAGGGTCGCGCAGGCACTGTCCCTGTTTGAGGGCAGGGATTTTGTGGTGCCGGAAACGATCCAGGATGTAGCCGTGGACGTGATCGCCCACCGCCTCGTGGTTAAGCCAGAGGCGAACTACTCCGGTCGCACCAGGAGGATCATCGTGGAAGAGCTGCTGCGGGAAGTGCCCGTCCCGGTCTGAGCGGCGGAGAGGTCATACGGGATGACAAAGAAAGGGAGTTCGAACGATGGGCAGAGTTGAAAGCGGGAACGGATCGTCGCCGCCCGTGCCGCTGCTCCACCGCATTCTCCACCGAAGTTAT
>MDTG01246559.1_pt1 | contig 15424 bp, 8 predicted proteins | sample 811421 | NCBI WGS metagenome assembly MDTG01 (sample SAMN05326645, study PRJNA326480) | marine metagenome | isolation source: seawater | place: Pacific Ocean: South East | collected 2011
GCTGCTGCTGTTGTTGTCGTTGTCGTTGTCGATGTCGTTGTCGTCGTCGTCGTCGTCGTCGTCGTCGTCGGTGGTGTCTTTGAAATTCCTCTGCTACGCGCTGATCGTCGCGGCGTCGTTCATCTTTTACGAGGACTTGTTGGTCGCTCGAGTGGCCGTTCGGAAACATTTCTTCGGCTTGGAATCCGGCGTCGGCGCCGCGACGCTTCTCGGAGAAGAGGAACCGGAATCGGATTTGATCGACACGCGAACCGGGAAGTTAGACCTGAACCTGAGGCACATTTCGAAGCGCAAACACGAACACGTGGAGACCATCGAAGAACACAACGAGAAAGCGCTGATCGATCGCGTTGGATTGGAAAAAGCGGAGGAGATTGCAGAAGAAGAAGAAGAAGAGAAAGAAGGAGCGGAGATGGCTTTACAGATCGAGAGAGAAGCGCAAGAGAAAAAAGAGAAGGAAGAAGAAGCTTTGAAAGCGGCGAGAGAGAAAGAAGAGGAAGAACGAAGAATACAAATCGAAGAGGAAGAAAAAGAACGAATTAAAAGAGAAGAAGAGGAGAAGGAAGTTCGAGAGAGAGAGGAAAGAGAGATGGAGGAGATGGAACGGGCGAAAGAGGACGCGGAGAAGAAAGCGCCGGAAGAAGAAGAGGTGAAGAAGCAGTCCGAGAATAGTAGTAGTAGTAGTAGTAGTAGTAGTGGTGGTGGTGGTGATAGTAGTAACGACAGTAACGAAAACACTTTAGGAGAGGAACCGGAACATTTTAGGGAGAAGACGAACGAAGGGTCGTACGTGCGAGCGACGTCGCATTACGGTTTGAATTGGGCACCGCCGGCGCCGACGGCGCCGCCGACGCCTACCGTTACGAAAGTCGTCGAAGAGGCGATTGAAATCGGCGACTCGACTGCCATTGCGTTAGAAGACCAGGCGCCGAATTTTGATATTTTTACTGGTGGGGCGTTGCCGTTGAACGATCCGGACGATACTCCGGAAGAACACGAGTGGCGGTCGATTGGTCAGGTCACGCCGATAAACGGCATGGATTTAGATTTCCCGGGGAACTTGAAAGTCGCCGCGGAGAGGAGAAGTTTTAGAAAAGAGATTATTTTGTTCGTTTCGAACAGAGGTGGAAACCATTTAGCCGCGAATACGGTCGCGAATTTACGTAAACTCGGGTTTGAGCATTACATATTGATCACGAATACCGCGGAAACGTGTTACGATTTACTCAAGGGCCCGTGGGGCGTTGATTGCGGATGGACCTCGTTTTTACAAAATCGCGCGAAACAAATGGGCACGTTTCAAGTCACCGCGGAAGAACAAGCGACGCCGTTTCGTTTGTGGTGGGTTCGATTCCATTACATGGAGCGGTTGGTCGGAATGGGCTATAACCCGATGTACGTGGATACGGACGTGCGTTTTGAAATAAACCCGTACCCGTTGTTGAAATCGCCTCCGTTTGATAAGTTTACCTTGTTCGCGCAAGATGAAAACGGACATCCGGGTGGTTTGAATATCGGGTGCGTGTACGCGCAAAACGCGCCTGAGTTTGGCATCACGAGATGGGTTCTCAACGAAACCGTTTCGAGAATGCTTCGAATTATCGACACGGAACCGCCGTTACAGAAATGGAATGGCCAAGTCGCCGCGGGCGCCAAGGAAACGTTGTGGGATCAACACATCTTCAACGACGTCGTGGAAACGGCGGTATCTGGTAAACCTGTGTTTAAAAGGTCCATGCAACGTTTAATCGATCCCGCAGAAGGGAACCGAATGAGAGAAGAGTGGGTGAAGAGTCAAAACTACGACGATTTGGCGTGGGATGTAACCATGGAAAAGATTGATGAAAAAGTCTTGCCTCTCGGTTTGAAAGACGCGGACATTCGACCGATGAAAGTGGACGATACGTACGAAATCAAATCGAAGAAGTTTCAAGGGTTGAAAGGTTTCGCACCAACCGAAAACGGAAAAGATCCAAACAAAGATGAATACGTCTGTGGGTTCCCGCCGTGGTTCGTTTCCGGTTGGTCCGGCATCGCCGGCCCGCCGCAAGTCCAAGGCCAACCCGGGTACTGGACGGCGAAACCGCCAAGAATAATAATGGGCCACGCCGTCGGCGCTTTGCGGAAAACGACAACGTTTAAAGGTCTCGGGTGGTGGAACTACGGCGCGGAAGCGTATAAGCCGTACAGCTTACAAAACGTGGAAGAAAAATTGGGCAAGAAGGGTGTCCTTGGGTTTATCGGTTTGAAAACGAACGAAGCGAATGCGAAAGTAGGCGTCGAATCGCATGGTTTATCCGTCGCCAGGGTTGTTGAAATTGCAACGTCCGCGGGAAGAAGGCCAATCTCGCCGACCGTTCCATGCGATGCGCCTTGGATCGAGAAATATCCTGCCGCTATGCACGGCATCATGATGCGCCACCAAGTCGTTTTGTCCCAACTCTGCGGTCGCGAACGCAACGAAATGTGCTGCCAGAGCTTAAACTTTGATTGCGACGAAGGCGTCATGCTTGAAGTCGATTTCTGGAACGACCCTCGATACGCGAGATTTCGAGACGATATCACCGTCGTTTCCGCAAAAGATGTAGTCAACGACAGCGGTGTCGAGATTGATTTATCGACGATTGAAGAGAAAATCGATTCGTTAGCGCAAGGAAAGAAAACCGTCTTTGTCGACCTCACGTCGTTGGAAGATTCCTCTATCGTTCCTAAAGGCGTAGGCGAAGCGAAATACGTTCCAGAAAGAGACGCGATATTTGCCACGTGCGATAGGTTGGACTGTCGACCACCGAATAAACCTTTCCCGAACGAAAACGAACCGTGTAGGAGAGTTACGAATTAGAAAAAGAAGCTTTAGAAAAAAATGTAGTATACGATGACAACATCGACGCGCGCCAACGCATAAAAGAATAGGACAAAGTATGGTGTACTTAATTCACAAATTACAACGTCGCCAAAACCTTCTCGTCCAAATCAAAGGTCATCTCCTTTTTATCTCTGCCGCTCGCGCAATATTCCGCGTATCTGTCCTTCAAAGTCGCCTCCAAATCCGGGTGTTTCGGTTCCCAGCCCAATTTCGCCATCGCTTTCGCGCTCGACGCGTAAAAGTGCACGGCTCTAAACGGAAACTGTTTCTTCGTTTCGACGCCTTCCACGCTGCCTTCTTTGTACGTCACAATCGTCGCTTCTTTGCCCATCGCTTTCGCGCACACCTCCGCCATGCCTCTCAACGTTACGCCTTTTTTCGTTACGCAGTTGAAGATTTCATCCTTCGCGTTGGCGTTGTCCACGGCGCTGGCAATCATCGTTGCCAAATCTTCCGCGTGGGAGACCGACGCGAACTGGTCGCCACTGCCTGGAATGACAATCGGCTTACCTCTTTGAATTCTATCGAAAAAGTATTCCTCGCAATCTTTATTCGAACCATACCCGGTCAAATATTGCGGTCTGAACGACGTCATGCCTTTCGTAAATTTCATGTCCACTAAATGTTTCTCGACGACGGCGTGACCGGCGGTCTCTTTCACCGCGTCGCCTTCCACGTGCGGCGGCGTCGGCGTCGGCTTATAAATTCCGGCCGAGGAAACGAAGAAAAACTGTTCTGCTCCGGCTTCTTTGGCAAATTCCGCCACTGGTCCGACGTTCTCCAGATCTTTCCCGTTGTTATCGCAGACGATGTCAAACTTCGCGCCGCCTAACTTGCTCTTCAAATCCGCCGGGTTCGACCACATCGTTGTCACCCCCAACGGTTTCAAATCCGCATCGAAATACGTGAACGGTGCTTTTTGCATTTTCTTATCCGTTTCTTCCCCAACGACGCATAAAGTCACGTCGTGTTTCGCACTCGCGAGCGTCTTCGAGAGCCAGAAACCAATATTCGCGTGTCCGCCACCGTTCGTGTTGACGATGAGCACGGATTTGTTTTCCACTTTCAACGCAGAACATCTGCCCCTCGGGGACGCCGCGTTCGCCGTTCTCTTCGCCGCTTGGAAGACGGTCGCGCGGGACGAGCACGCGCGTTTGAACGAAAATCTCTGCGGTGTCGTCGATTCCAGAGGGAGAGAGAGAGAGAAAGAAAAGTCAGGTCAATGCCAAACGCGCTTTTTTGCATCCAATCGAAAATAAATCATCATCGAGACACAACCACCGCTCATATCCAAAAATCCAATCGCGAAAAACGACGACGACGTAAACGACGACGACAAAGAAGAAGAAGAAGAAGAAGAAGAAGAACTTTAATAAAAACAAAAAGAAGAGACGATCCCCCTACCTCGACCGCCGCCTTTTGTGTCGTCGTCGCGGGGGGTGTGTGCTGCATCATTGGTGTCGCCATCATCATCTCTGTGGACACAAAAACGCGCGATATAAATACTACTACTCCTAATAATATCCAAAACAACGTCCCTTTTGACACGTCGTCTCTTTTCCCAAAAAAAAGGAACAAAAAAAAACAAAAAAATGAATAAAAACCCTAAACATCAGCTTTGATTGGGTTGAGAAAGAAAAAAAAAGGTTTCCAATTCTCTCTCTCTTTCTCTCTCTCTCTCTCTCTATTATATCTTCGTATGTCGCACGTGACACGCGCCGCGCGGTGGGAACCGGCGCGTCTTCGCGCGGCGGCGGTCGACGGCGGCGACGACGCGTTAAGTCGCGGGAGGAGACGACGACGACGACGACGAAGCGAAAGAAGAAGGAGAATGCGGACGAATAAAGCGACGCCAACGGCGGACGGACGAGTGAAAGACGACGACGAGAAGGGTAACGACAAAGAGGATGATGTGGAGGAGACGACGACGACGACGACGCAGGTGAAGATGCCGCAGAACGCGTCGAAACTCGCGTCGCTGGCGACGTTGCTGGAACGCGCGGTCATGAGAGATTTGGCGGACGAATTGGCGAACGAAGACGCGGAGTGTTCGGTCGATTACGACCAAGAAGTCTTCGAAGAATGCACGAATAGAGTGACCGAACAATTAGCCGAAGTGGTGGTGCTCTGTAACAGCGCGGATATCGCGAGCAAATATTCGTCCAATTTACGGAATAAAGAATTGAGTCGACTCAGAGGAGCTTTGTGGAATTTACGAGTTTTGCTGGAATCGTATTGCGCGACGAAAGGTGGATGTTCGTTGAACGTGAGACATCGATTTGAGTCGTTGCGGTCGGCGGCGATGGAAGTGTTGCCGGCGTCGAAGCGGTTACAGAAAGGGCCAGAAGCGACCGCTATTCCGAATTTACAGGCGGTTATGGAACCGGGAGTAAAATCGTTCGAGGAAGTTATGAACGATGGCGATGATAACTGCAGCTGCAGCAGCGAGGAAGATGTAGACAATAAGACCTCTAAAAGAGAAATTGCGTTTTACAGAGGAGGACAACCGTCCGTGGAAGGGCGGTCGTGGCTTGCGAAGAACGGGTTTACCCATGTGATTGATTTAAGACGCGAAGATCGCGATAATCAGTGGGTGAAACCATTTGGTGGAGGCAATGGGCAAGGATCGTTTAATACGAACAGAAAATTTGATACGACACGTATTCCTATCACGGATATGGGCGTTCCAACGAAAGAACAAGTGAAGGAGTTTATAGACATCGCCAACGACGTGTTGGAGAGGAATAAAATGAAGAAACCTGGCGAGCCGAAGGAGAAGATGCTACTGCACTGTAAAGCTGGAATTGGCAGAACGGGGTGTTTAGTCGCGTGTTGGAGAATTTCGAGAGGCATGGACGTAGAACGGGCTTTGGGGATGGAGCTTGGTTTGGTGTGCGATTTTGGATCCATCGCGCAAGAACAATTCGTCAGAGATTACGCCGCAGATTTGAAGCAAGAAATGGAAGTGAAGAAGTTTGAAAAGGCCATAGAAAATTCAAAATTTGCAACCGAAGCTAAATACCGAACGTCGTACGATCCAGTGAACGAGTACGGGAGCATGGGAGACATCACGGATGTCTCCGCCATGGGATCGAACATGGACGGCGTTTCCGCGTCGGGTGAATTTTCCAATTTGGACCAAGCGCCTGACATGTATTTAATCCGAACGGATGGGTTTTCGTGCACGAGAGAACACGTGGAAAATAGAGAGTTGAAGATCTCGCATCCATCTACGCAACAAATGATTTTGGTATGGAGAGAACCGCCGAAAACAATCTTCTTGTTGAAAAAGATTGGCAACGCGCTGTTGCCTCAGTTGATTGAAATCGCGCACGCGCTGATGACAATGGGTATGAATGTCATTTTAGATACCGACGTGAAGCGTGAATTGGAAGATGAAATGATCAAATTGGAAACAGTCGACGAAAGAACACGAACGGAAGTACGAACGAAAGCGTTTTGGGTGCAAAAGGATGCGAAAGGGAAAATCCCGAAAGAAGATTGGGGCACGATTGACGTGTGCGTCTGTTTGGGCGGCGACGGGGTCATCTTACATGCGAGTAAAATGTTCCAAGGACCGATGCCACTGGTTTTAGGATTCCACTTAGGTTCCTTAGGTTTCCTCATGAACCATCCAGGAAACGAAATGGCCTCGAGTTTACTCATGGCGCTCGGTCGTGGTCCACAAATCGCGAACATATCCGGGGGCGTCCCCATCACCCTACGCATGCGTCTACGCTGCGAGGTCTTTAAATTCGCGGATAAAGTTGAAAACGGCGGCAATGGTGAACCGTCCTTCGTGTACACTGTTCTCAACGAAGTCCTCGTGGACCGGGGTCCTTCACCGTTCCTCTCCAAAATCGAAGCGTACGATCGCGGGCAGCTCATCACTTCCATCCAAGCCGACGGTGTTATGCTCGCCACGGCCACAGGATCCACAGCTTACTCCGTCTCCGCCGGTGGTTCCATGGTCCATCCGAACGTTCAAGCCATCTTGATGACCCCGATTTGCCCACACACCCTTTCCTTCCGCCCAGTCATCTTCCCCGATTCGGTCGAAGTTGAACTCCGCGTCTCCGAAAATGCCCGCAACAGCGCCTGGGTCTCCTTTGACGGTCGCGAACGATGCGAACTCTGCCGAGGCGACTCCGTCTTCGTCAAAATGAGCGAATACCCAGTTCCTACAATCAACTTTGAAAATCAAACCGGCGATTTCATCTCCAGTCTACGAAGATGTTTGAAATGGAACGAACGCGAAGAGCAACAAGTCTTTGACGCTTCGCAAGTCGCCGCGTTGAGAATGATGAACGAAAACGCAGCGAAATCCTCGGACAGAGGCAACGGCTGGGGCGCCAGATAGACACAGGAGAAACGATGCTCTTTTGCGCGTTACACGTTGTACACCAAAATACTATTACAGCACGCACACACACAGAACACACACACAAACCTTACAATTTTTCTGGCTTCCTCACTTTTTGTGCCTCGCATCAATCATGTCCGAAGAAGAAGAGGAGGAAGGGCCAAGGAAGAAGAAGAAGAAGAAGGAGAGGACGGAAAAGACAAACGCCAAGAGGAAGAGCGGGAAACCAGTAGTCGCGCGTTCTAACAGAACGCCGTTCGTTCGACTCTCCTCTTTGCCTCGAGAGTACAAGGTCGCCCTCCTCCTCGTCGCTCTCGCGGCCGTTATTCCTTGGTGTAAAAATCCACTGCGCGACGACGGGAAAAAGAAGTGTCCATTTGGCTTCAAATCGAGCTCAAATGTGCGCGTAGAAACGGATTTACCGTCGTGGCATCCAAAGTTGGTTTCCTACGACGTCGAAAAGGCAAAGACAGGAAAGGATACGAGCGCGTTTGGACCTCCGATGTTGACGAAGAATGAAATCTCGAAATTTGATGACATCGTCGTCTTTCGCGGTAACTTTTTTCTCAAAGGCAAAAGTGAGAAAAGGACGACGCGAACGATCGCGTCAGTCGAAGACGAGAACGAAAAACCCTGGGACCGCGAGGAAAGGAGAAAGAATGAAATGAATGAAAAGAAGAAAGCCAAAGATGAAAAGAAGGGCGTGAGAGAACGACTCGTGGATAGGCTGTTCCCGATTCACGGGATGGCGAATCAGTACGCGAAAGCGGTGGCGATGAATAACCGAACGAAACGAATCATGAGCGTCGCGACATCGGAGAAGAAAGCGGAGAAGATGATCGAGATATTTAGGAGCGTAGGGGTGACGGTAGAGGAAGTTATAGTGACGGAAAAAGGAGACGAGAGCAAATTGATTGTGCCTGGATTTCACGATTCACACACGCACGTTTTATCGTTGGCGTTGAAGAGAGAATTCGAGGTGGATTTGTCCGACGTCGAAACGAAGAAAGAGTTCGTGTCGAGGTTAAAAACTAAGGAGAAGAGTTTGGCATCGTTTCCAGAATTTAGGGAGGAGTGGATAGTTTCCAGTGGGTACGACGATGGGAAGATATTCACAGAATATAATAGGCCGGATTTACCGTATAAGGGGTGGATCGACGACATCTCCAATCCGGTGATTGCATTTCGAGCGGACATGCACGTGGCGATTGTGAATCGAGCCGGGTTTCGAAAAGCTAACGTACGATGTGCAGACGTGAAGAAAAACACAACGCACGATTATTACAGGCGATTTCGTGATTACATCAATTTCGATACCGGTGAAATAAAAGACGACGCCATGCAATTGTTTCAAAAGGTGCTCCCGAAACGAACGAAGAAAGAACGGAAGAACGCTTTGAAACGAGCGCTTGCGCCGCTTTCAAAGTTAGGCGTGACAAGAGTGAGCGACTTTGGTGCGATCGATGCCTTACAGGCGTATGATTTTGAGCTTTCAAGAAGTGATTATATGATTTTGAGGGAGTTGGACAACGAGATGCGCCCTCATGGTCTTCCTTTGAGAGTGAATTGTTACTTGCCGCTTGACGATTGGCAATTTGCTGCGCGTGAGCAAGAAAGAGGGAACGGAGCATTTTTTCATTACACCGGGTATAAAGGGAACGAATTACGGCAGAAGGAGTTAAATTTAGACCAAACGATACGATCGAACGTGCGCATTGCCGGTGTGAAGTTCTTCTTGGATGGAAGTCTTGGCGCCAACACGGCAAAGTTTCACGAGCCGTATGAGAGCGGTTTCACAAAAGCCAGTTACACGTCGACGGGGATGTTTGTTCGAGACGTCCGACATGCGAAGAAAATCGCAATCCAAGCAGATAAAGCGGAATTGCAAATTGCCGTACATGCTATAGGCGATGCAGCTGTGGACGCGGCTTTGGATATTCTCGAAACGATCGAAAAAACGAATGGGAAAAGAGACCGGCGTTTTCGCATTGAACACATTCAACATTTGAGCAGAGACGGAAGCATCAAGGATGTGAACTTGAAGCCAGAAACCGTTGAGGCGCGCATAAAACGTTTAAAACCTATCGCATCGGTGCAACCGTTACACTTGGCGTTGGATTCTGAAACAGCGCTCAAGAATAAACTCGGACGTTCAAGAATGGAACGAACGCACATGTATAAAACGTTGAGCGAATTGACAACCATCGCGTTCGGTTCAGACGTCCCGATCGCCCCGATAAATCCACTCGAAGCCATCTTACAAGCCTCCACAAAACGAAAGTTGAATAAAGAGGATCAATCCATGAGCGTAGAAAAGGCATTGGAAGCACAAACGATGGGAGGTGCGCGAGCCTCGTTCAACGAAGACGCGTTTGGTGGTTTTTTCAACGGCGCGTTGATGGATTTCGTTGTTTTGAAGAAAAGCGAAAGCGATACTACTAGCACTATTAGCAATACTAAAAAAGGAGAAGACGAAAAGGAAATCATCGACGATCGCTCGAGCGTTTACGAAACTTGGGTTGGTGGACGTAAAGTGTATCCTGTCGCGTAGATTCCCGCGCGTGTAATAAAACAACCAGTTTTTAGTCCTCTTTCTTTTTCTTTTAATCACATCCATAATCCAAAACACCTCATAAAAGGCGCTCACTGCTTACTCCACCGGTATGGCGGACTCTGGATCATTCGTGCCTAAAATGGAATCCACTTCCAAACGAATGGCGTCCACTATAGCCGCCCTGACTCTCGGTTTCTTCGCGATATTGTTGATCTTTGACGGGGGGGCAGCGTCTTTTATCGAGAGAGACAAATTGGATACAATAAAGACCGGCAATAGAAATGCTGGAAACTTTTTGGACGTGTTCTTTGGCGGTTTGTCCTCTAAACGACGGAATCTGGATCACAAGAGCATGTCGGAGGAAGAGAAAGAGCGATTGATGCAACACGTGGATTTTGAGATTCCAAAAGCTTCCATTTCCTCCTCAGACGACGACGACGACGACGACGATGATGACGATGGAGGAGAAAGGAAAAGTAAAACCATCCTAGGCAAAGTGTCTAAGAAATCGAGGCAGTTTAAGAAGAAAAGGAAGCAAGAGTTGATGTTACGAAAAAAAGAGCAAGATTTACGGCAGCAAGCGATCAGCTCCAACCCAGACGATGTCGTACACGGGTGGATACGCGCGATGTTTAACCAGATGGACACGAACGGCGACGGGAAAATATCGCTGAACGAGATGAAGGCGTACGCGGAGAGAATGAACTTAGATAAGGGGTATGTGAAAGATTTTAGCGAGTTTGTGCACATAAAAGCTGGGGAGCCAGAGAATCACGATCATCCCGCGGTGGATTTTGATCATTTTTTGGCGGCTTTACAACAGAGAGACGCGACGGTAATGCGAGCATGCGCTATGGGGGGGTACGGCGGTAGAAGTATCTTTGATGAAGTGGCGGAGAGAAGCGTATGGTTGTTAGGCTTGTTGGTTCTTCAATCGCTTTCAGGTGTGGTGTTGCAGCGATACGAACAGTTATTAGCGGAGCACGTCGTTATAGCGGTATTTTTGACCATGTTAGTCGGCGCCGGAGGTAACGCCGGGAACCAAAGCGCTATTAAGATTATAGAGAAGATTGTTTTAGGAGAAATTACGGTCTCGATTGGATCGTTTTTAAAAGAAATGCACAGAGAAATTATCGTCGGTACGCTCTTGTGCGTGCTCGTAGCGATTGGAGGTTTTGTAAGGGCGTATATTACGCACGGAAGAGCGCGGGGTGGTTTCTTGAACGTGTTGGCGCTGACGTGCTGTTTAGCGGTGATTGTATTTTCCTCGACGCTCATTGGGGTAATGTTGCCATTTTTGTTGGCAAAGTTTGGTGCAGATCCTGCGCATGCTGGCACAGTAGTGCAAGTGGTCATGGACATCACTGGTGTGATTGTCACAGTGACGATATGCTCGATGATGTTACCGTCTGTGTCTAAGAAGACCCGAACGCCGGCGTTTGCGGCAATCTTGGAGAGAGCTTTTCTAGCGTACTTTCCGGAAAATGAGAGCGGTAATGTTCAAAAGGAACACAGATCGGACGCTGATTTAGTGATGACGTCTGGGAAGGGTAGCGTGTAAAATTATGTCTATATAATAACTATAACGTGACTATTTCTGACGCGCGCAAATTATATAGCGAATCAACTCCACCGTCTTTTCTCGGCGTCTTCATCGACTGGAACGTACCAATCCGGTCGTTCAACGTGTGAGGATAAGCGGTAATCTAAGAACAGCTCTTCGTTTGCTCCGATGTCTCTCGTTGCGACTAAAGCAATCGTTGGCGCGGCTTTCATGACGATATCAACCATTTGCGCTTCGTTCAAATCTTTCGCCTTCTCGTTGGGATCATCAAATATGGAACCGGCGGCGAACGTAGACACAATTTTGAGGAGGCTTTTACTCCGTGCACTGGTCGAGGCGTCAAATCGTTCGTAATCGCGAATGTCGTTGCTTAAGTACACGTTCGGTATTGCAGCGCGTACAAAGTGTGTCATACTTTCCAGTTTCTGAGGGTCCTCCGTATCCATATTCATCATCCGTAACGCTTCCCTCGCGCCTTCGTTCACGTCGTAATCGTGCATACATATCATAACATTCGGCGTTTTACCGCGCGGTGGATGATTCGCTTTGTGCGCAAACGCGAGGGGATGCTCCCCCGCTTGTACTAAAAGTTCTGTCGAAACGTCCAAACACGCTTTCTTAATCTTCGCGTGTAACTCTGGTCTGGAGAGTTTCTCCAGCCACGGCGGAAGCTTCTCCACCCACTCTTTTTTCAAAGCGCCGATGACTTTCTCCTCTTCAAAGTCTTCTCGAAGGGGGAAACCGGGCCAACCCCTACTTTGGCTATTGCTACCACCTCCAGAAGTACTACTACTACCATTACTACCACTATAATAATTATTATTACTACTGCTACGCCTCCGTTCTTCCTCCCACGGCTTTGCGTCCACGACGGTATCGTCGAACCGCGCTAACAAAAATGCATTCTCTTTCGCGACGTTCGGAAAGCCTTTAAGAAACCTCAGAGCTTCTTTCGCGTACACTACCCCTGGATACAGCGACACGACCGTCCCAACCGTCGCTGGTTTACTCAAAAACAATCCCTCTTCGTTTTCGATGGCTTCGGACGGTTGCACCGCATTCCTATTCGTCGTAACTGTCTCCGAGACATCTCCTGTTCTCCCCATTAAATCCAAACCAACGGTCGTCAGCTGCGTTTGAATGCTCTTCTGAACTTTCTCTTTCCTCTCAAAAGACGTGCACCGCGTCGACTCCTCCAAAACTCTGTTCGCCACCGCTTCTCTCGTCGTCGGTCCGTCGTCTCCATCATCGCGTGCCAAAACTTCCAAAAGCCGTTCTCGAAACTGCGTCACTAAGAACAACTTTTGTACGTCCGCGTCTTCTTGCGCCAGGCGTCCGGACGGTGGTTTTTTCGCGAGAGACGTGCCTCGGACAATTGCGCGGAGCATGTCGATCGCGTTGTCGAGGGATAATCGCGCGCGTCAGTCTCTCTCTCTCGCGCGCGCGTCTTTGAAAAATCCGCTCCACTTTTAAAGCGCCATTTTTCTCACGACAAAAGTGGGCGGTCGGGAACACCATGACCAAACGCGATCCAGGCGGGCGGAAAAGACGCCTCAAGCTCATCAACGAAGCCAGACGAAGAAGAAAAGACGACGACGTCGGTGGCGTCTCGCGGCTCGAGACGACGACGACGACGACGACGACGGACTTTGGGGGCGCGACTTTAGCGACAAAAGAAAAAGACCACCCAAAACAAAGAGACTTTGGCGGCGACGCGATGGCGTTCGGTGTCGTGGCGAAACACGCGATGAAGAAAGCGACGAAGAAGGCGAAGTTTTTAGAGAGTGCGTGCGCGTCTGTGTTCTCTTTTCGAGCGAAGGCTTTGCGAGAGATGGAACGCGGACGTCTGGGTCCCGTTCCGGTGTTCTTTTCGTCTCTTCCAATTGTGTACCCGAATCGACTAACGACCTCTTCCTCGCTCCTTGTGCGTTGTGCGCGTATGCAGAGATACGTCGGACGCACGAATCAAACCCCGCCTCTCGAGCATCCATCTCGAAAAAACAATCGAGCAAATCGAAGCAGAAGAAGCGCAAGAGCATCCAGTTTGGCTTGGCGGATTTCGCCAAGGATCTCAACGCGTCGTTGTTGGAGACGACGGCGTCGATACAAGGGAGGAGCGGGAGTACGAGGTCGAAGAAGATGTCGAAGATGCTGTCGAACGCGTTAGGAGGGAATAAGAAGAATGGTAGCACTAGCAGTAGCAACATTAAGAACAAAAGGCGCGAATTCATCGCGCGAGTGGAAAACGAGAGGATGAAGATGGTGTTGAAACACCCAACGTTCAAGGAGAATCCAGTGAAAGCGGTTTTGACGCATCTCGCCGCGCAGTTGGAGAACGAAAGGACCGACGAAGAAGACGAAGGAAACGGTATGAATGCCGGCAAAAACAAGAACAACATACCCGCAAATGCGAAGAAAAAACGAAAGATGACTCCGGCACAACTGCGTCAAACGCAAGGCGAGCATCACGCCGGGCCTTCCGAGAGGTCGAAGAAGAGTATTCACCGAAGCTCCGCCGTCGGCCAAAACGCGAAGAAGAAACCAAAGAGGAAATAAAAGGAAAGACCATTTTTGCATCACATTTAAGATGCGCGCCGTTTCACCAATTTTTACGACCATCGCGTCCTCGTTGTCGTCTCGAAGCGACGGCGCGAAGAAGGCGCCGGAGACTTTGGCGCGTCGCGTGAGTCGCAGCTGCGCGTCATCATCATCATCATCATCATCATCATCATCATCTTCTTCTTCTTCTTCTTCTTCCAAAGTTCTACGTCACACAGTCGGAATCCAGAATCGACGACGACGACGACGACACCACCGACAGAACACCTTTGCGGGACTCCAAAGTAGCAGCGATACCGCGAACGATGGAATAGAAACCAACGACGAGACCGAAGAAGATGCTCCTTGGGCGAAACCGGGATATAAAGGCGCCTGGGTATCGCAGCAAGATAACCAGACTCAAATTCTTGTCGTGACTGCAATATGGGTTGGATTACTCCTCTCGACGTATCTCTCGTGCGCAAAAGTCGGTCCGATTGTGGAAAGTATTCTTCCAGATGGCATTTTTCAGTTTAGCAAAAAAACGTGGCCTATACTCGGCGCGACGTACGTTCTCGCCGGTGCGGCGCACTTCGCCTTACCGGAAGGCTTCGACGCCATGGTGCCGCATCAAAACGCCTTCGGCGGCATTTGGAAGCTCCCGGGTTCGAAGCGGTTCCACGTGAATTGGACTGGCGTCTGCGAAATTTTGGGCGGTTTAGGTACTCTCTCGTTACTCTTCGACTCGGACTCTTCTCTCGGTAAAGCTTCGGCGTTTGGGTTGTTCGCGTTGACGGTCGCCGTCACTCCGGCGAACACGTACATGTTCACGAACAATTCGCCCGGTCCTTTACCTCCAGACGCGACCGAAGAGATGATGGTATTATCGCCCCCGCAACATTTCGCCAGAGGGGTATTGCAGGTATTTCTGTTGACCATGCTGTGGGGCATCGCGACTGGGTAGAGCGAGTCTTCGTCCTCGCTCGTTTATTTAAGCGAAGAGTAGTTTGTGCGCGTTTCAAAGCGCATTTTAAGCACGAAGACATAGTAGTACGTCGTCATAAGTACGTAGCTTGGTGGTGGTGTTGTAAGACTATTGGAAAGACCAAGACCCTAAACTCTGTAAAAGATTTCCCTTCCCGCCAAAAAAGAGGAAAACGAGACCGAAAAAAAAAAGAGGTGTGAAAAAAAGAGCGCCAAAAAAGGGGCAAAAAAGGGGCAAAAAAACGACCAAGATATTTTTTTCTCTTTTTTTTTTGTGCGAGTGAGGGGAAACAATCTCCCCATAATACTTTTTCCGCCAGACACACGCGCGCGCGCTTTCCACGACTCGCTGCTCGACTTTACGCGCACAAAAAACGCCTTCGAAGCGAGCGCATCGAATTCGTTCGAAAGAAAGGGTACGCGACGAGACTTTGTTTTTTTTCGCGTGGCGCGTTTTGGTCGCATCATCTTCTCCCCGACCTCTCTACGCGCGTTTCGATTTCTTTGGTCGGCACGTCTTTTCCCTCGGAGAGGAGACAAAAAGAAGAGGAACGA
>MDTG01312733.1_pt1 | contig 15424 bp, 16 predicted proteins | sample 811421 | NCBI WGS metagenome assembly MDTG01 (sample SAMN05326645, study PRJNA326480) | marine metagenome | isolation source: seawater | place: Pacific Ocean: South East | collected 2011
GATGAAGGAGAATCATCTGGATTGGGATGGATTCCTGGCAGAGTCTTAAAATTTGATGATAATCCAAAATTCCCTCTTCCTCATATGGGATGGAATGAAGTCAAAATAAACACTGATTGCGATTTATTTAATAATTTTAAAGAAGATCCACTATTCTATTTTTTACACTCTTATTTTTTTAAATCAAAAGATCCAAAAAATATTATTTCAATTGCTAATTATGGAAGAGACTTTGAGTGCGTCATTAACAAAGATAATATATATGGCATTCAATGCCATCCTGAAAAAAGTCATAAAAACGGTATTAGCTTTTTAAAAAACTTTTCTAAAATTAAATGTTGAGATCTAGGATAATACCATGCCTGTTAATCCAGAATAATGGACTTGTAAAAACTACAAACTTTAGAAGTGCAAAATATGTTGGAGACCCAATTAATGCTGTCAGAATTTTTAATGAAAAAGAAGTTGATGAGCTTGTTGTTTTAGATATTGATGCGACGGTTAAAAGAAAATCTCCAAATTTTGCATTAATTGAGAAAATTGCAGCTGAGTGCAGAATGCCTCTTTGTTATGGTGGGGGAGTAGATTCTCTTGAGATTGCACAAAGATTGGTTGGCTTAGGTGTAGAAAAAATTGCTCTAAGCGCTGCTATTTTTAAAAATAAAAATTTGATAAATAGCATTTCTAAAGTCTTAGGATCACAAAGTGTAGTTTGTGTAATTGATCTTAGAAAGAAGAGAAGTATTTTTTCTACTTCATATGAGATAGCAACTCATAATGGAACTATTTCATACAATGAAGAGCTTGGACCTTTAATTAAAGATATTCAGGATCGGGGAGCAGGCGAGATTATATTCAATTCCATTGATCAGGATGGCTGCATGAAAGGATATGATTTATCACTGGTAGAGTATGTGAAAGATTTTACAGATATTCCTGCAACCTTTCTTGGGGGTTGCGGCTCAAATCAAGACATAACTAAACTTATAAATATATATGGAACTGTTGGGGCGGCTGCAGGAAGCTTCTTCGTTTTTAAAGGAAAATATAGGGCAGTTCTTATTAGTTACCCAGACTCCGAAAAGAAAGATGAGTTAGTCTATAATAATAAAACAGGAAATAAAAATGTTTAAAAATAAAGTATTACTAATAACTGGCGGCACTGGATCCTTTGGCAACGCAGTGCTTGAACGCTTTATAAAATCTAATATAAAAGAAATTAGAATTTTTAGTAGAGATGAAAAAAAGCAAGATGACATGAGAAAAATTTACAATTCAACCAAAATTAAATTTTATATTGGTGATGTTCGCGACTTTCAATCAGTTGTTAATGCTTCAAGAGGGGTTGATTATATTTTTCATGCCGCAGCACTTAAACAAGTTCCTTCATGTGAATTTTATCCTCTAGAAGCAATCAAAACTAATGTTCTTGGAACAGAAAATGTTCTTGAGGCTGCCATTCAATCTAATGTGAAGCATGTTATTGTATTAAGTACAGATAAGTCTGTTTATCCAATAAATGCAATGGGAATAAGTAAAGCAATGATGGAGAAGGTTGCAATCGCAAAGTCTTTGAATTCACCTTCTACAATAATCAATGTAACAAGGTATGGAAATGTAATGGCATCTAGAGGTTCTGTAATCCCGCTATTTGTCAAACAAATTAAATCAAATACACCTATCTCAATTACTGATCCTGATATGACACGTTTTATGATGACATTGGATGATGCTGTTGATTTAGTTTTGTATGCATTTCTAAATGGAAATCAAGGCGATATTTTTGTACAAAAAGCTCCTGCTGCAACTATTAAAACTCTTGCAGAGGCCATAAGAGAACTTTTAAATAAACCGAACCATCTGATTAATATTATTGGAACAAGACATGGAGAAAAATTGTATGAAAGTCTTTTAACACGAGAAGAAATGGTTGCTGCTGAAGACTTGGAAGGATACTATCGTGTACCACCTGACTTGAGAGACCTTAATTATGGTAAATTTATTGATAAAGGACTAAAAAAAACTTCTGAAGCTAGTGACTACAATTCTCATAATACAAAAAGACTAGACTGTAATGAAATGAAAAATTTGCTAATGAAGCTAGATCTTTTTAATGATAATTCTATTTTATAGAAATAATTAAATGATTAAAAAAAATATTCTTATAACTGGCGCTAATGGCTTTATTGGAAAAAATTTATATCATTCTTTGAAAGCATCTAACGATACGGAAGTATATAAATTTTTAAGAGAGGATACGCTTACAGAAATATCTTCTCATTTAAAGGATATTGATATTTTAATTCACTTAGCTGGGGAAAATAGACCTAAAAATATAGAAGATTTTGAAATTAATAATTCAGAGTTTACAAGAAAACTCTGTAAAGAGCTTAGCAAAACAGAAAAAGATGTACCTATGATAATGACATCCTCAACGCAAGCTGAAAATGATAGTTTATATGGTAAAAGTAAGTTGAATGCAGAAAATCATATAAAAGCATATTGTGAAGAATTTAATAGATCAGCAACTATTATTAGATTGCCAGGAGTCTTTGGAAAATGGTGTAAACCAAATTATAATTCAGTGATTGCTACTTTCTGTCACAATATTGCATGCAATATTCCAATTGAGATACACGAAAGGAAAGAAAAGATTGATTTAGTCTATATAGATGATGTCATATCAACTATTAAGAACCTAATTGAAAATAAAAAAGATTTAGAGCATGATTTATCTTATTGCAAGATTCAACCACAATACTCTGTTTATCTTGATGAAGTAGTAGAATTAATAAAGTCATTTAAAGAGAGTAGAAAATCTTTAGTAACTGAAGCAGTTGGACAGGGCTTCACAAGAGCTCTTTATTCTACCTACCTATCATATTTACCCGTAGATGAATTTACATACCCTATCAATGCAAATGTAGATAAAAGAGGTGCATTTGTAGAAATGATAAAAACAAAGAATTCAGGTCAAGTATCATTCTTTACTGCTCACCCAGGTGTAACTAGAGGCGGGCATTATCATCACACAAAAAATGAGAAATTCTTAGTTGTAAAAGGCGAAGCATCATTTTCTTTCAAAAATATTCATACTAAGAAAAAATTTCATGTAAAAACCGATGAAACAAACCCCGTTATTGTTGAAACTATCCCTGGATGGGCACATGATATTACAAATGTTGGCAAATCTGAAATGATTGTATTGCTTTGGGCAAATGAGATATTTGATGAAGATAATCCTGATACAATAAGTTATGAAATCTGAAAAAATGAAGGTCATGACAGTGGTTGGGACAAGACCAGAAATAATTAGACTATCATCAATAATAAAAAAATTAGACAAATATTGTAATCATATGCTTGTTCATACTGGACAAAATTATGATTATGAATTAAATGAAATATTCTTTAATGACTTGGGATTAAGGAATCCTGATATTTACCTTGGAGCAGCTGGAAAGGCTTCTTCTGAAACAATAGGGCAGATTATTATTTCATTTGATAAAATTCTTTTCGAACACAAACCAGATGCAATATTAATTCTGGGTGATACAAACAGCTGCCTATCTGCTATTCCTGCTAAAAGAAGAAAAATACCAATTTTTCATATGGAAGCTGGAAACAGATGTTTTGATATGAGAGTACCTGAGGAAATAAACAGAAAAATTGTGGATCATATTGCTGATATCAACCTTACATATAGTTCCATAGCAAGAGAATACTTGATTAGAGAAGGATTATTACCAGATATGATAATTAAAATTGGTAGTCCAATGTTAGAAGTTCTTACTGACCAACAAAATAAAATAGCTAATTCAAAAATTATTGAAGATCTTAATTTAAAGAAAGATAAATATTATCTTGTGAGTGCGCATAGAGAAGAAAATATTGATTCAAAAAACTTTCAAAAGCTTATTGAGGTTCTAAATTTTTTATCTGAATCGCATAATCTTCCTGTAATAGTTTCAACACACCCAAGAACAGATAAGAAAATAAAAGAAACTAAAATAAAATTACATAAAAACATTAATCTTTTAAAGCCATTAAGTTTTTCTGACTACAATAAACTTCAACTAAATTCTAAAGTTGTGTTGTCAGACAGTGGGACTATCACAGAAGAGTCATCTATACAGTCATTTCCTGCACTAAATATCAGGGAAGCTCATGAGCGACCAGAGGGAATGGAAGAGGGGGCTGTAATGATGGTTGGTCTAGAGATTGATAGGATACTTCAAGCAATAAAAATTTTGGAAGATCAAAATTCAAATAAAAACACTGTTTTGCAAATTGTTGGTGATTATGATGTTCCAAATGTTTCAGAAAAAGTTGTCAGAATTATTCATAGCTATACTGATTATGTTAATAGAAAAATCTGGAAGAAATACTAAAGTATTTCTATATCTTTAGGTTTTCTGATTATTATGAATAAACGATTACTGATACTTACACAGTTATTTGATCCTGAGCCTACTTTTAAAGGAATTTTATTTGCAAAAGAATTAAAAAATATGGGCTATAGTGTAGAGGTCCTTACAGGCTTCCCGAATTATCCAGGCGGAAAAATTTATCCTGGTTTTAAATTAAAGCTTTTCGATCAACAGATTATTAGGGGCATCAAAGTTACAAGAGTTCCTTTGTACCCAAGTCATAGCAAAAGTAAAGTCGGTAGAGTTTTAAATTATTTAAGCTTTTTTATTTCTTCAATGATATATGGAGTTTTTTTTGCAAAACGTCCAGATATAATTTATGTGTACCATCCTCCACTAACTGCCGCTCTGTCAGGTTTAATTATTAAAAAACTTAGAAGATCTCCCTTAGTTTTAGACATACAAGACTTATGGCCGGATACACTTCATGCAACTAATATGATTAGTAATAAAACAATAATTAAAATAATAGATAAATTTTGCAATCTTATTTATAGAAATACCGATCATATTGTTGTACTTTCAAATGGTTTTAAGAATTGTTTAATACAAAGACAAGTCCCTTCAAAAAAAATAGATGTCATACACAACTGGGCAGATGAAAAATCATTACGAAGTTATAAATCAGATAACTATTTCGAAAAATTTAGTGAATCATTTAATGTTTTATTTGCTGGAAATATTGGTAAGGCACAAGGTTTAGATGTAATTTTAGATGCAGCAAAGATCTGTAAAAATAAGGAAGTTAAAGTCAATTTTTTTATAATTGGAGATGGATTAGTTTTAGCTGATCTCAAAAAAAGGAAATTAAAAGAAAATATTGATAACTTATTTTTTTTAAGCTCAGTCCCCATGAATGAAATTGGAAGAATTTTATATTCTGCTGATGCATTGTTAGTTCATTTAAAAAAGGATCCCCTCTTTAAAATTACAATCCCAAGTAAGATTCAAGCATATATGTCGGTGGGTAAACCTATAATTTGTGGAATAGATGGAGATGCAAATAATTTAATTAAGGATGCAGATTGCGGCGTAGTATTCGAACCGGAGAACTCTACTGAATTATTTAATAGGGTTAATAATTTAGCAAATATGAATCCTGTTCGCTTGGTTGAAATGGGAAAAAATGGAGCATTTTTTTATGACAAAAAACTTTCTGTAAAAGCAGGCGTTCAACATTTTACTGAGATTTTTAAAAGATTAATGAATTAAAATGTATTTATAGAGGCAATTCTAAAGATCAGTAAAATAAATTTTTTGTTTCAGAAAAGTAAAATTTAATTTAACTCAATATCAATTTTTTCTATCATTTCTTTGATGTACCTTTCAGAATTAATATTTATAGATGCATCAATACTAATAACGTTTGTATTATTAGCAAAGACTTCATACGTACTGTAAAGCTCTTTATAAAAGTTACTTAAATCAATTAAATCTGCTTTTGCAAGCCATGGTAAGACCCACAACGATGTATGAAACTCACTCAAGATAATAGAAACTAGTGAGTCGACTAAATTCTTATTGCTTAAATCAATGTCTTTAAATATTGTATCTTGGCTTTGATTTCTTTCAATTAATATTACTCTGTGACATCCAACTTCTTTACTTATTTTTAAATTTGGCAGCTTCCAAGGATATACTGGTATTAATTCTGCAGTGTTTATTAACAAAAAACCTCTTATTTTATTAGAAAATAAATTATCAGATTTAATAAAATTTTTGATCATTCCAGAAAAAGGCATATTTTCTTTTAAAAATTTAATTATGCTATTTTTAATTTTATGAAAACCAAACAAGTAATTACTGTTTTTAAATAAAGCTGGGTAGATACCTGCATGTTGAGGCTTCAACATAAAAGGTTTTGGAAAAGCTAGACATTCACCATTTTTATTAAATATTACTAGATCATCACCTAGAATATTCACATTATTCCTTTGTGATAGTTTTGAAACTATCTGTGTTTTGCCAATACCTCCCATGCCAGATAATAATATTCCTTTTCCATCAATAGACAGACCTCCGGCATGAATAAATGAATAACCAATTTCACACAATAAGATTTGAACAAGAATATCTATAATATTAAGCCCATTAGTGTAAACATCGAAACCATTCTCATTTTTTTCAATAGCAATTTCGTTATTATTACTTCCACAAAATTTAGATCTTATGTATGTAAAATCGTGAGAAATATTGGAATCTTTATATTTATTTTGTTTTAAAAAAGACTCATATGAGAAAACATTGATTATTTTTTGTGAAATACTGCCGTCTGATTCATTGACTGATTTTCTAAAATATTTATATTTAAACTCTATTTCATCTTTAAAAACAAAAGGAAGGTCATCACATATTTTTATTTTAACGAGTTGGTGAATGTTATATTGATGCATTTTTTTATGTTTATTTAAGTAAAGTTTTTAGTGATAATTTAATATTTTTTTCGTTTTAGAAGTTATAAAATTTTGCAAGAGTTTAAGGTCTTTAATAACAAATATTAATAAGATGCTTTTAGTTTTTATTATAAATAAAATTCTAGTTTTACGGTTAAAAAAATCATATAAGTAATTAGCTGCAATATATGAAATTAATGTGCCGTAAGCAGCCCCGACAATACCATATTTAGGTATTAGATTAATATTGAGTAATATATTTACAATTGCTCCAAATAAGTTTCTATATAAAGTTAGTTTTTGTAAACCCTTCAATAAGTACCATTTACTACTCGCAATTCCTAGGGAGTAAAAAAGTGAGATTATGGTAAATAAGAATATGACCTCAGTAGCATCTTTGTATTCCTCTCCAAACAGAAATAGTATTGTATTGTCACCAATTAAGTATATAAAAATAATCCAAATTAAGGAAAAATATATCATTATGTTATGCAATAATTGGAAATTAAATGCATTTTTACTTTCCCTGCCTACATTATTATTTGTTATTTTAAACAAAAAAGGCAAAGATGTTGAGGCAATAGCAATTGGTATGATATGCCACATATCTGAAATCCTGGCTGCAGCCGAATAGCTGCCCACATCAGAGAGTGTCAGAAAATGTCTTATCATTACTATATCTGTATAGGTATATAACATTACAGCAAATGAGCCAAAAAAATATGGCCAACTATCTTGAATAATATTTTTAATTATTTTGATGTTAAATTCTAGAAACTCTATATTGAACTTAGTAAAATAATAATAACAAAGCACAAATACAGAAATTAGGTATTCCAAAATATAAATTGTTGAAATTATCAGGACTCCTTGATCAAAATATATTAACAAAAATTTAAATACAGTGCCTGTAACAGTTGCTGATATAAGAGATATAGTCACAAATCTTTGCTCAAGTTTTGCTTCAAAATAGTAAGCCAAAACTTGAAATGGCTGTAACAAAATGGAAATAGAAAAAATATATATTAAATTTTTAGTAAGCGCATCATCAATATATATGAAAGTAATTGCAACAACTATTGTAAAGAAAACCAGAGCTGAAAAAGTTTGAAGTAAGAATGCATTAAACAAAAAGTTTTTTGTTTTAGTTTTTTCTAAAACACCGCGAATGATTATGTTTTGCATTCCTAGAGTCGTAGCTATTTTTGCAATACTCGAAGCTACTACTGCGAAACTAAGTGCACCATAACTTTCAACGCCAATATATCTGGCTATTGCTATAACTACTAATGCGCTAATAATATTTTTAAAAATTTGACCAAATGTCATCCATGAAAAATTTTTAAGAGCTACTATATCCACGTCTGTTAATTATTTTATTAGTTTTGGGTGAATTATTATTTTCTAATAGTTTAGGAGGTATTTATCAAATAAGCTATTTCAAAATTATAAAATTGTCTAGAAGCCTAATAAATTTTTAGACTAATTGATAAAATAGACCTATGATGATGGCTTTAAATAAATGTTTATATTTTATTAAATAATTATCATGGAAAGTTTTATAAATGAATTTATACAATTTTCAAGAACAATCTATGAAGAAGATTATATACCTCTTCATAGACCTGTTTTTGAAGGAAATGAGAAACTCTATTTAAATGAATGTATTGATTCTAACTTTGTTTCATCAGTTGGAAAAAGAGTTGTTGAATTTGAAAAAAAAATTCAAGAATATACTGGATGTAAGTATGCAATTGCTACTGTAAATGGAACTTCAGCTCTTCACGTAGCACTTCATTTAAGTAATGTAAAAAGGGGTGATGAGATTATTACTCAAGCACTTACATTTGTAGCAACCTGTAACGCTATAAGCTATATCGGTGCATCACCGGTCTTTATTGATGTAGATATTGATACTTTGGGAATGAGTCCTAGAGCATTAGAAGATTTTTTACAAAACAATGCTAAGAAAACTAAAGGTAAAACTATAAATAAGTTTAGTGGAAAAAAAATATCAGCATGTATTCCAATGCATACTTTTGGTCATCCTTGTAAAATTGAAGAAATAAAAATAATTTGTGATGAATGGGGTATTGAATTAATTGAAGATACTGCTGAATCATTAGGTAGTTTTGTAAAAAATATCCATACCGGTAATTTTGGAAAAATGTCAGCCTTAAGTTTTAATGGCAATAAAATGATAACTACTGGTGGTGGAGGTATGCTTTTAACAAATGATATCGAACTTGCCAAAAGAGCTAAACATATTACAACAACATCTAAAGTCTCGCATCCTTATGAATTTATTCATGATGAGATTGGATTCAATTACAGGATGCCAAACTTAAATGCAGCTTTAGGATGCGCTCAAATTGAGCATATTAATTCTATGATTGATATAAAAGCGAATATTGCTAAGAAATGGAAGTCTTTTTTTGAACATTATGATTATATTTTTTTTGAATCTGATAAGTCAAATAAGCCAAATAACTGGCTTAATGTAGTCTTCTTAAATAATAAAACCGAGTTACATGATTTTTTAATTAAAACAAACAAAAAAGGTGTAATGACTAGGCCCATTTGGAGACTTATGTCACAGTTAAGTATGTTTAGTAAGTTTCAAAACGATGGATTAAAAAATTCTTTGTGGCTTCAAGATAGGGTTGTAAATATTCCATCAAGTGTCCCTAATAAAGATATAATTAAACTGGATATGTAATTATTACTATGAATGTTTTAAAACTGATTGGTCGAACAATCCCACTATTTGAGGATGATATTTCTAGTATCAATAAAGAATTAGAGTTATTAGTATCGAATAACCGTTTTTTAGTGATCGGGGGAGCAGGCTCTATTGGTCAGGCAGTTACGCGTGAAATATTCAAAAGGAATCCAGTCGCACTCCATGTTGTTGATATTAGTGAAAATAATATGGTGGAGCTTGTAAGAGACATCAGAAGTACGCTAGGTTACATTGATGGTGATTTTCGCACCTTTGCGATTGATTGCGGGAGTAATAAATATAAAGCACTCATGGATGCTGGCGAGGGATACGACTATGTTCTAAATCTTTCGGCGCTTAAACATGTTCGAAGTGAAAAAGATCCTTTTACTCTGATGCGTCTCATCGAGGTAAATATCCTTAATACAATTAAAACTATTCAAATAGCTAAAGCGCAGGGTGTAAAGAAGTATTTTTGTGTGTCAACTGATAAAGCAGCCAATCCTGTGAATATGATGGGTGCGAGTAAGCGAATTATGGAAATGTTTCTGATGCGTGAAAGCGAGTCTATCGAAATTTCGACTGCTAGATTTGCTAATGTTGCATTTTCGGATGGTTCACTTTTACATGGATTTAACCAACGCTTTGCTAAAAGGCAACCAATTTCAGCTCCAAATGATGTTAGGCGTTATTTTATAACTCCTCAGGAGTCTGGAGAGCTTTGTTTAATGTCATGCCTCCTAGGTAAAAATAGAGATATTTTTTTTCCAAAATTAAGTGAACAGCTTCATTTGACAACTTTTTCTGACATTGCTAAGCGTTATATAGAAAATCTGGGATACCAACCTTATCATTGTGCTACTGAAGAGGAAGCAAGAGACCAAGCTAGTGAATTAATTAATTCTAAACGTTGGCCTTGTTATTTCTTTAAATCAGATACCTCAGGTGAAAAAGATTTTGAAGAGTTTTTTACAGAAGATGAAATTATTGATATGGATCGATTTCAGAATTTGGGAGTGATTAAAAACGAAGCTAAATTTAGCTCCACTATGCTGGATAATTTCTTAGAAGCAATCGAAGAGATCCAAGCTCAAACAGTCTGGGAAAAGGCACCAATTGTTGATTTATTTAATGAAATGATTCCTGATTTTGATCACAAAGAAACAGGTAAATATTTAGATGGCAGGATGTAAGCTTGCAGCGTTTCTTTGATATTATTTTTTCGGGTGCTGCTTTGGTTTTACTTTCTATTTTTTTGGTACCTCTGATATTTATTTTACGAGTTTCAGGAGAGGGAGAAATTTTTTTCCTACAGAATCGTGTTGGGCTAGGAGGCAAACATTTTAAGCTCTACAAATTTGCTACTATGTTAAAAGATAGTCCTAACATGGGCACAGGCACTGTAACCGTTAATAATGATCCTCGTGTGCTACCAATAGGTCGATTTCTTCGTAAAACTAAAATTAATGAATTGCCCCAACTTATTAATATTTTTAAGGGTGATATGAGTATTATTGGGCCGCGTCCTCAGACTCATCGATGCTTTAACGCATTCCCACTATCATCTCAGAATGAAATAATTAAAGTCCGACCTGGTTTATCTGGCATTGGATCCATCATATTTCGGGATGAAGAGGATATGATGCATTCAAATAATAACCCAGACAAATTCTATGACGAGATTGTCATGCCTTATAAAGGATCCCTTGAGCATTGGTATGTTTCGCATCAAAATATTGCTTCCTATTTTAGTCTTATTTTTCTTACAATATGGGTCGTGTTTGGTTTTAGTTCAGCTTTGGTATGGAAATTATTTAAAGACTTACCTTCTCCACCAGAAGAATTAGATAAATGGATGTAAAGCCCGATAAGCTAAACTATACTGACTATATAACTATAGCTAAGCTTCATTGCGATTATATAAATCAAGGCTTTTTAGCAACATTAGGTGTTCCTTTTCTCACTTTACTATACGAGTCAATTGATAAGGATAGTGAAAGTGTTTTACTTGTAGAGCGAGTCGACAGTAGTATTGTTGGATTTGTATCAGGAGCTCGTGGTTTGGGGCGAATATATAAACAACTTCTATTAAAACCATTCCGATTAATTTATTCTCTTAAATCTTGCCTTTTATCACCTTCAAAGATGTATAAAATTATAGAGGTGCTTCTAATCACTAAAGAAAGTAAAGTTTCTTATGATTTACCAAAGCAAGAACTCCTTTCTATTGTGGTTAATCCGGCTTATCAGGGTGGAGGACATGCTGAGAATTTATTTAAAGCTCTTTGCTCTCATTTTAAAAAAGAGGGTGTTGAAAGTTTTAGCATTGTTGTTGGAAGTAATTTGGACAGGGCTCATGCTTTTTATAAAAAGATGGGATCTATTCCTGTAAAAGAAATCCAAATCCATAAAGGTATTAATTCTTTAGTTTATGAAAAGAAGTTAAACTAAATAACTTCTACTCTTAGTCCTTTTTAATCTTTTTGTGAAAGTTTCTTATTACCAATATTTTTAATAACACATGCATAATTAATTTATAATCTTAAAATAATGATTAACTTTATAGATTTAAATCAAGAAACGCCTTATTTACTTTATAAAAAAAAGTATGATATGGCTCAAAAAGCTGGTCAAAAATGTATTGAGGCTATTTCGATTTCTTCTTATAACACCGATCTAAGAGAAGTTGATTCAAGATATGTAAATATTAAATTTATTTTAAATAATGAGTTCATTTTCTTTAGTAATTATGACTCTCCAAAAGCATCTTCTTTTAATTCGTTCAGCCAAATAGCTGCGTTGCTATACTGGCCCAGTATTAATGTTCAGATTAGGATGAAGGCTAAAATAAAAAAAACTTCAGAAGAATATAATCAAAAATATTTTTTTGATAGATCGGAGGATAAGAATGCATTAGCTATTTCATCCAACCAGTCAAAACCAATAGACTCCTATAGCAAAGTTAAAGAAAATTTTAATAAATCGTTAGAAAACAATGATTTAAAAAATTGCCCAAATTATTGGGGTGGTTATGCATTTACCCCATACTATTTTGAATTTTGGGAAGGACATCAATCAAGATTAAATAAGAGAGATGTTTATGAGCTTAATGGAGAAGACTGGATTCATAGCATTCTTCAGCCCTAATCTAAAGAAAAAGATTTGCGTAATCAATCAATTAGTTTAAAATCACAAATTAATTATGATTAAAGATACAAATAAACTAATATCAAAGATATCATCTTGTTAATTCATTATTGCTCAATACTCTCTATAGGTTATTCTCATAGCTTCCTCTAAAAAAAATACTACGCCAATCAATGAAAAGATAAGGGCCTCTGAAGTTATGCTTATTGATCAAAATGGAGATAAGCAAGGCATAGTCTTAATTGATGCTGCCTTGAATTCAGCTAAAGTAGCTTCTCTTGATTTAGTTCAAGTCTCTTCATCTGATGCAAATCCTGTTGTATGTAAACTATTAGATTATGGAAAGCATATCTTTGAAAAGAAGAAAAACACATCATCTTCTAAGGTTAAAGTTAAAAGAAATACTGTTAAAGAAATAAAATTTAGACCTTCCACTGATACAGGTGATTACAATATCAAATTAAAAAAGATTAAAAGCTTTATTCTTGGTGGAGATAAGACTAAAATAAGCGTCCGATTTAGAGGTAGAGAAATACTAAATAGTAATCTTGGATTAGATCTTCTTAATAAAATAAGAGTTGAACTTGAAGAGGTAGCACAAGTCGACCAAGATCCTTCTTTAGAAGGCAGGCAATTACTAATGGTTTTATCGCCTCTTAAAAAGAAATAAATATAAAAAAAGAAATAGATATGGGATATAAGCTAAAATCACACTCAGGCGCAGCTAAACGTTTTAAAAAAACGGGTACTTCTATTAAAAGCAGAAGTGCAAGCAGAAACCATATACTCACAAAACAGTCTACAAAAAGAAAAAGACACAACAGAGGATTAATTAAGTTAGCTGGAACCACGCTAAAAATGGTTCAAAAACTTATAAGATAATTATGCCAAGAGTAACTAAATCAGTCACAGCAAAAGCAAAACATAAAAAAGTTCTAAGTGCTACTAAGGGACATTATGGGGCAAGAAGTAGGTTATTTAAGACTGCTAAGCAATCAAACATTAAATCTCTTCAATATGCTTTTAGAGACAGAAAAAATAGAAAAAGAGCTTTCAGATCTCTATGGATCGCAAGAATCAATGCGGGCTCAAGAGCTCATGGAATATCTTACTCTGTTTTAATAAACAGTCTAAACAAGAGTAATATTTCACTTGATAGAAAAATTTTATCTGATATTGCAATAAATGACGCTACAACATTTGAGAAAATTGTTAAAACAGCAGTAAATTAATTTAAAAATGTCTTCTTTAGGCAAAATAACCCCTCCATCTATTTCTAAAAATATTGGAACGCATCATCCTATAAATCAAACAAAAGATCATCTCCTAAATCTTCTTACTCAAATTGGTTTTAAAGAAGTCCATGGTCCTGAAATTGAAGGCGAGGATTTCAATTTTGATATGCTTAATATCAAAAAATCACATCCTGCAAGACAGATGCATGATACTTTTTATGTTGAAAATAAAAGTAATGTATTAAGAACTCATACATCGCCGGTACAAATTAGGAGTATGCTTGAATCAAAACCACCTATTGCATTTTCATCTGCTGGAAAAGTATACAGAAAAGATGATGATGCCACTCATTTACCCATGTTTCATCAGGTTGAGGGCATATATGTTGATACAGATGTAACTTTTGCAAATTTAAAACATTTAATACACCAGATTCTTCATAATTTATTTGGAAAAGATCTTGAAATAAGATTTCGTCCGTCATATTTCCCATTTACGGAGCCGTCTGCAGAAGTTGATATCTTATCTAAAAACGGAAAATGGTTAGAAATTCTAGGTTGTGGCATTGTTAACCCAATAGTCTTAAAGAATTGTAATATTGATCCAGAAAAATATAGCGGACTTGCTTTTGGTATCGGTGTTGAAAGAATAGCTATGCTTAAATACGGGGTAGATGATATAAGAGAGTTTTATAAATCAAACTTAGATTTTTTAGGTCAATTTAAATGAAATTCATATACAAGGATCTATTAAATTTCTTATCTGAAAAACCATCTATAGAAACCCTATCAAAAAAACTTTTTCAGCTTGGTCATGAGCATGAAATAGATGGTGAAATATTTGATATGGAGTTTACTCCAAATAGAGGAGACTGCTTATCATTAATTGGACTATCAAGAGATCTTAATGTTTTTTTTGGAAAAGCTCAGCCCTACAAAATCTTTCAGGAAGATATAGAAGAACTTAATCTAAATTTTAAAAATCTTTCTCCTCAAGTTTGTCCTAAAATCAATTTTTTGGAAATAGAAATAGAAGGCAGCATAGGCATATATAAGCCTTATCTAGAGAACTATTTTTCTATACTTGGGAATAAGAAAGTAAATTTTTTTACTGATATTTCTAATTATATTTCTTATGAATTAGGTCAACCTACACATTGCTTTGATGCAAGCACTATTAACAAGCAATTAATTTTTGAAAATAGAATTTGCGAAGAATCTTTTCAAACATTACTAGGATCTGATATTAATCTTAGAGATAAAAATAGTATTTTTTCTGTTGATAACGAAATAGTAAGTCTTGCTGGAGTTATGGGAGGTATTTCAACAGCATGCTCAACAATAACAAAAAAAGCTCTGATTGAGTGTGCTTTTTTTACTCCTGAAGCAATTATTGGTAAAAGTGTTAAATATAACCTTACTTCTGATGCGGCTCATAAATTTGAAAGAGGTGTTGATATTCAATCACAAGAAGAAGTGCTAAGAAGATTTACTGAA
>MDTG01126209.1_pt1 | contig 15423 bp, 14 predicted proteins | sample 811421 | NCBI WGS metagenome assembly MDTG01 (sample SAMN05326645, study PRJNA326480) | marine metagenome | isolation source: seawater | place: Pacific Ocean: South East | collected 2011
AACACGTTTAGGTCATTGGTACACTGGGATCAGCACGGATGTGGCAAAACGATTTGCAGCACATCAAGCGGGCAAAGGGGCTAAAAACTTAAAGGGGAAGGGGCCACTGACTTTAATATATCAATGTGAAGTCGGTTCTCGCAGTGAAGCCACCAAGCTTGAGATAAAAATTAAACGCTTAAGTAAGGCACAAAAGCGAGCGTTTGTTAGCTCTGGGATTTTGCTAACCTGAATTCAGTTTAAAATATATTTACTATCTACAATTTAGCTCAAAGAGTGTTGATATCGTTTATATCAAGTTGGCTAATAAATGCGGCAATATAATTAACTGCATCAATATAAAGCGCTTGGTCAATATTACTTAGTAGGTCGGAACTCTTATGATGGTGGGGATCATGACCCATACCAAAGTAAATATAAGCAATTCCGGCTTTAGCAAACGCATAATGGTCGCTTGCTCGGCGCCAATCAATACTATCTCCGAGGGTCATTCTGTTCATTGTGGTTGATGAACTAGCTACTTTTATCTTTAAATTATGCTCAGGCACCTGCTGTAGTTGTGCTTGTAAAGCACTGCGTTGTGCATGTGAGACAAAGGCATATAAGATTTTTTTTGGCGGTTTTACTGCTAACATATCTAAATTAATATTTAGCACGGTTACGCTGTCGTCGATTTGCAATTGACTAACAAAATATTCAGCTCCATGTAAACCATTTTCCTCTGCGTCAGTAGCAACAAAACTAAGTTGGAAAGGCAGATTTGTGTGTGCGAAGCGTTGCGCTAGGAATAACAAGGCACTGACGCCACTGGCATTATCGTTTGCGCCTGCATATAAAGTGTTACCACGCATACCTAAGTGATCATAATGAGCGGTAATTACCAAATGAGTCTTGACTAAGTGCGGTGGTTTTAAAGTCGCAACGACATTTTGCCCCGTTGCTTTTGAAGACCAGCCATGGCTGTAACTAAACGGCTGTAATTGCGTATTGTAACCGAGCGTTTGCAGTCGCGTACTAATGTATTGGGCACTGATACGCGCGCCATCTGTATTGGTTTTTCTACCGCTTAGAGCCGTAGAGCTTAGATGCTTCAGATCATCGATCAGCTGTTGCTGCGCGCTGCTATTACTTTGGCAAAATGTTGAAAAGCTGAGGCTCAATAGCAAAATAAAATAGTTAATGATTAATTACTCGCGCGGTCATGTCACTTAGTGCCTGTAATTTATTTTGATAACGTTGCTTATCATGGTCAAAATCGGCATGTTTATTAGCCAAACGTAATTGGCGATATGCTTGCTTAAAATCACCTAACTGATAATAAGTGCGGGCAAGACCAAAGTAGCTATCATGAATATCATCATCAATTCTTTTTGCTTTATTGAAATGCTTGATGGCATCTTGATAGTTTTGTCCAAGGTATGCGTTATTTCCTAATGACACATGATAATACGGATTACTTTGGCGCTTCAAATCAAGTTTATATAAAATCTTGTCTGCCAGCTCAGGACGGTCGGTGAGTTGATACAGTAAAGCTAAGTTGCCCAGTGCTGTATTGTTGTCGTTATTAAGCAGCAAAGCATAATTATAGGCTAATTCGGCGTTATCATACTGAGAATCAAGGCGAAGTAATACGGCTAAGTTACCCCATGCAGCAGAGTAATATTTATCTGCTTTTGTTGCCGCTAAAAAGTAGCTATAGGCTAAATCATAATTTTGATTGAGCATTGCCGCTGCCCCTTTATTGTTATAAAACATCGCGGTAATTCGTTGTTTGCTGATGGGGGTCGTCTGAAATTTCTCACCTCGCGAGTTCGGATCAAAATCAATCACTAATGAGGTTTTTGCGTCATACACATAAGTCACATTAGTGTGGTTATTACGACGCTGTGTGACGATCAAATTAATATGCCCAGTCAATAAGTTATAGCCTTTATTTAGCGCCCAATACTCAGGAATATGAACCGTTTGAAATTGCCCCTGCATGCCTAAATATTCCGCGATACTATAGGCCAAAATCGATAATGATAAACAGTTAGCATTTAAATCTCGGTAGGCTTGATTGGCGGTTAGGGTAGCCCCTGCTTGATATAGTAAGGATGCATCGCCATTTTCTAACAAAAAGTTTAGTAATTTTCGAGTTGTGTTTAAATTGTGTTTAGTACTTGGGAAGGCTGCATCGAGTTGTTGTGTTATTGTATCGCTTAAGGTAAAAATCTGTTCACTACTTTCCACTGGGTAAAGCGTGAAAGATTGGTTTTCAGTGACTGGTGGAGGGATGAGTATTGTTTGATTACTCACACTGGTACAGGCAGAGATACTAAAAAGCAGCACAATGACTGCTAACTTACAAAACCGCGTTAGTATTGTCATAATCATACCCCAACTAATTACTGACTTATTAAGTTTAGTCTGTTTTTTAGTCGAGGTAGATGTTAAATGTTACAAACTGTGTCAGCGCTTTTCAAAGGTGGCGACTAAACTTGCTAAGGTTTGTGCGCTGGTTGCAAGTCCTTTGATCGCCTGCTCGGTATCAATTTGTTCTCGCATTGCCATATCGCTGATCTCACTAATTTGTTCAATATTACGGCCGACGTCAGCAACCACACTACTTTGCTCTTCAGTAGCTGTTGCAATCAAGGTTGCCATATCATTAATTTCATTAGCGGTATTGGTAATGGCATCAAGCAACTGCACAGAGCTTTGCATTGTTGCTACGCTGTACTGAGCTTTATCTTTGGACTGGGCAATATGTTCAACCACATTGGTAGCTGTTTTCGCGAGCTCTTCAATCATTGATTGAATTTCAGTCGTTGATTGTGACGTACGGTTGGCTAAGGCTCGTACTTCATCCGCAACTACGGCAAAGCCGCGGCCATGTTCACCAGCACGTGCTGATTCAATTGCTGCATTTAGTGCTAATAAATTGGTTTGCTCTGAAATACCACGAATAGAGTCAACAATACTGGCAATAGTCTGGGTTTTATTAGCAAGCTCAGTCACTTGTCCCGCAATTGTGTCAATATCACTGGCTAATGCGGTAATACTCTGTTGGCTTTGCACTACTTGCTGGTGGCTCTGTAATGTATTCGCTTTACTATCTTCGGTCAGTTTTGCGGCAGTTGCGGCGCTGTGGGCAATTTCTTGCACTGTCGCGCCCATTTCGTTGATTGCTGCTGCAACAGAGATAGTCTGCTCTTTTTGGTTGTCCATTGCCTGTGAGTTACGCTTGGCTTGAGTAAATACCTGATCTGAGCTTTGACGAATTTCTAAACTTTCGTGGGAGACTTGCGCAATAGCGGTTTCAATTTTATCAATGAATTGGTTAAAACCATTCGTTAATGCTAATAGCTCAGGCTGGTCACTGTGAGGTAAACGGTAAGCTAGATTGGCATCACCAGACCCTAAACGAGTAAATAACTCTGCCATTTTTGATAGCGGTGAAGCTAACGAACGAGCCAGTAAAAAACTAACGATACATGCCAACAGCGCAATTGCGATAGCAAAACTTAAAATTTGCCATTGTAAAGTGGTGATCCCGGCAAACACTTCTGCTTTTGGTACTTGTGCAACCACATAGAGTTGAGTGTTTTTAATTGGACTCGCCGCAAGGAAAAAAGTGTCGCCATTGAGTTCGACTTCTTGCAAGTTAAATTCATTGCTTGTTAATAATTGACCACTTACTTGATGACCATACAAGCTATCTAGATTTGTTTTTTCTACTTTATTAACGTCTTGATGGAGTTTAATTACGCCTTTATCGTCAGTAATAAATACAAAGCCAGTCTGCTCGATAGTAAATTTATTCAGTAGTGCCTGCATATCATCAATACTTTTTGCCAGTCCGGTTAAGCCGATGCCATTGATCTGTTGATGATTAACAAACATTTTTGTGTCGCCATTAGGCTCTTGATATAAGCTAATAGAGTAAGCTTGGTTGGCGTTTTTAAAATCAAAAAACCAGCCATCTTGCTGCCGATCTAATACTCTTAAAAAGCCATCTTGATTCCAGTACTGCGCGGTATCGCGATTTGCCCATGATGCGGTTGCTAAGCCGTATTGTTTTACCAGACGATTTAATTCTTTGATTAAAACGTCATCATTGTTATCACGACTATTTGCCCACGCGAGTATAAAATGATTACTTGATACTTGTTCGGCCGCACTGAGTAATTCATTGATCTCTAAGCTTATATAGTTATTTATTGCGTGTAGTTTACTGGGCAACTCAGATTGTATCATCCGTTGTTCGATAATGGTTTTGGCGGATAACAGCGCCGTAATGCCAATTAAGCTGGCGACTGACAAGGCAATAGCGATCCCTAAAATAGTGATCTTACGTGTGATACTAAGACTTTTATACGGCATTGTGGGTACTGACTTTACAAATTATGAGGGTATTTTAGCATGTTTTTTTCATACAGTTCATCATCTAATAGAGTAAGTACTCAGTTTATAATTTACGCTAAGGCGTCTTTAGACAAATTAATAAAATGAAAAAGCCCACTGCGTTTAGCATGTGGGCTTGGTTTCTAACAAGCGAAATTGTTACTTTCCAGGGTTAAACAATTTTCTTCATTGCTGACATGTAGCCACGCAATTTGGTACCAATGATTTCAACAGGGTGCTCACGCAACGACTTGTTGATTGCAATTAGTGTTTGGTTATCAACATGATTACAGCGCTCGCCTAAGCCTCTACCAATCACATCAGTATCGATGTTTTGCATAAAGTCTTGTAACAGTGGCAAACATGCGTGATTGTATAAGTAACAACCATACTCTGCTGTATCAGAGATTGTGCGGTTCATTTCGAATAATTTTTTACGTGCAATGGTATTGGCAATTAATGGCGTTTCATGTAGCGATTCATAATATGCTGACTCAGCGATAATACCTGCTGCAGTCATGGTCTCAAACGCTAATTCCACACCGGCTTTCACCATTGCAACCATCAAGATACCGTTATCAAAAAACTCTTGTTCGGTGATTTCAACATCACCGGCAGGGGTTTTTTCAAAATTTGTTTCAGCTGTTTCTGCACGCCATTTCAAAAGGTTTGCATCATCATTCGCCCAATCTTCCATCATTACACGAGAGAACGTACCATCGATGATGTCGTCTTGGTGTTTATTGTAAAGCGGGCGCATGATTACTTTTAATTCTTCACTTAATTCAAACGCTTTTACTTTCGCTGGGTTTGATAAACGGTCAAGCATATTTGTAACGCCGCCGTATTTAAGTGCTTCAGTAACAACTTCCCAACCGTATTGAATTAGTTTTGATGCGTAACCGGCGTCTATACCTTTTTCGATCATCTTATCAAAACATAAAATTGAGCCTGTCTGTAACATGCCGCAAAGAATTGTTTGCTCACCCATTAGGTCTGATTTTACTTCAGCAATAAATGAAGACTTTAATACCCCAGCGCGATGACCGCCAGTACCCGCTGCATAAGCTTTAGCCTGGGCTAGACCATGTCCCTGAGGATCATTTTCTGGGTGAACAGCAATAAGAGTTGGTACACCAAAACCGCGTTTATACTCTTCACGAACCTCAGAGCCTGGGCACTTAGGTGCAACCATGATCACAGTGATATCATCACGTACTTGCATACCTTCTTCAACAATGTTGAAGCCATGAGAATAAGCAAGCGTAGAGCCTTGTTTCATCATCGGCATGATTGCGTTTACAACCGCAGTATGCTGTTTATCAGGTGTTAGGTTTAACACAACATCAGCAGTAGGGATCAATTCTTCGTAAGTACCTACAGTAAAACCATTTTCTGACGCATTAAGAAATGATTGACGACGTTCGCTGATTGCAGAATCACGCAATGTGTAGGCAACATCTAAACCTGAATCTCGTAAGTTCAGTCCTTGGTTTAAACCTTGCGCACCACACCCAACAATAACAAGTTTTTTGCCTTTAAGTGCTTCAACACCATCGGCAAATTCAGCCGGATCCATAAATTCACATTGTGCTAGTTGTGCTAACTGCTCGCGTAAGGGAAGAGTATTAAAATAATTCGCCATTGTTAGTATCCTATAAATTTCGTATTTGTTAGATGCAAGCGCTTGCTGCTTTGCTTAAAGTCACCATAAGGAATTTTTACCCTTGCGTAAAATGATATATTTGCATTAAAGTATTTCAAAAAATGAAATGCTTTAATTAATAACCGCTAACTATTGGGATCACTATGGACCATAAACGATTACATTACTTTCTGGCACTTGCCAAAACCTTACATTTTGCCCGTGCCAGCGAGTTATGCCACATAAGTGCTCCCACCTTAAGTCGCAATATTAAACAGTTAGAGGATGAAGTTGGAGTCGCATTATTCAGTCGCGATAATCGCAGTGTAAAGTTAACAGCTGAAGGAGAATCGTTTATCGACTATGCAACGGCTACGTTAGCTAATTGGCAGCGTTTTCGAGCAAATGTACAAAATCCTGAGCAAACTATTTACGGTAAAGTAAGCATTTACTGTTCAGTAACTGCCTCTTATAGTTTTTTGCATCAACTATTAGAGCAACTGCGTTTGCAACATCAACATATAGAAATAAAGCTTAATACTGGCGATCCCGCAGTGGCAATAAACCGTGTGCTTGACGGACACGAAGCCATGGCAATTGCCGCAAAGCCTGATAAATTACCGACGCAAATTGCATTTGCCAGTATTGGTTATTCATCCTTGGTATTTATCGCGCCACGTATTCCGTCGTTGCTCACTGAAAAACTGGCCCAGTTTGGCGATAAGATAGATTGGTCTGAGCTTGAGTTTATAGTGCCAGAGCAAGGTTTTACTCGTCAAAGGTTAGAGCTGTGGTGGCGTAAGCACGGTATTAATGCAAAGATCTATGCGCAAGTAGCGGGGCATGAAGCTATGGTGTCAATGGTGAGTTTAGGGCTAGGCATTGCCATGGTGCCAAAAATTGTTTTAGATAATAGCCCATTAAAAGATCGCGTTCAGGTGATCAGTGATCAAAAAGAGGCCCCTGCCGGGTTTGAGATTGGTTTGGCAGTATTACGTAAAGAGTTACCAGATGCCGCGTTAAATGCATTATGGGAGATTGCTCAATCACTGAAAAACGTTAATAGCTTAGCTCCTTAGCCGAGTCTAAATACGCAGATGTAAAGTTTATTTACCTTGAATCGTTCCATATGTATCAAAAGTGTGAATGATTGTAATCGTCTAGGGATTAGTTATTAATACCTTGCTATGATAACGATATTGGGTTGTCTCTTTTGGCATAAATAACAACAATGAAGTCGATAGTTAATATTCTTACTGCGCTTTGCATCTCTGTATGGCTTACAGTACCTTGTTTTGCACAGCCATCAGAAATTGAGCCTGTGCAGGATATAACAACAGGGCAGTGGCACTTGAGCCTTAACACGGGATTAGGAGTCATAACAAATCCATTAGCTGGTGGAGGTGATTTACCATTAGTGTTGATCCCAGATATAGCTTATTACGGTGAACAGTTCTTTTTTGATAATGGTCGCTTAGGCTATAGCCTGATACAAGACTCCCCACATACCTTTAATTTAGTCACTGAGTTTAATTCGGAAACTCGTTTTTTTGTTGATTGGCATCCAAGTAACATTTTTGCATTAAGATCAGAAAGTTCATTTACGAACAGTGAAAATGAACTTCAAATCCAACAACCTAGTCTAGATATCCGTGAGCTTAATAAACGTAAATGGGCACTCGATGCTGGCCTGAGTTACCATTATAGCTATCAGCAGCATGTATTTTCCGTGCAGGCATTAGCTGATGTATCCGGAGTGTATGACGGGTGGCGAAGTGCACTGCAGTGGCAAATGCACAAGAACATTGGTGAGTTACAGATTAAGCCGACTATTGGCATCTGGTATAAATCGGCAGCACTGAATACATATTTTTATGGCGTAACAGAAAAAGAGTCTCCAGTTCGTGCAATTGAGGTTGGCAGTAGTTGGCAGCCTTATGCTAAAATAGATGCCCGCTGGCCCTTAAATGGAGCCAACTCATTGCGTTTTCATCTGGCTTATTATGATTATTCCGCCTTAGCTGACGACAGTCCGCTGTTTGAACAAACGTATTCTCTGACTGCCTTTATAGGGTTTGATCATATTTTTTAATATGAAGTATTTACAACTTGGTGCGTGCGTCATTTTTTTGTTGGTATGGCCAAAGTTAGCTGCCGCAAAAAAAGATATATTAACAGTTACTCCAAAAGTCTGTGTGGTTTCCGAACAACAAGACTTTTGCGATGTTGATGTAAAATTTGCTTTAAACATGCCCCATAAAATGGACGTTTGTTTATACAGCGAAGATCAACAACTGCAATGTTGGCAACAGGTTACCTTAGAAGAATTCAATCATAAAGCGCGTGTTCAGGTTGAAACCATATACTCCCTAGTCAATCCTCACACGGATGAATTACTGGCGACAACACGCATTGAAGTACAGAGCACTCGCGCTAAAACAACTCGGCGCCGATTACGTTCTCCGTGGAGCTTTTTTTAATCTTGGAGCTGCAAATGGCAAAGATCTTACTTGTAGAAGATGATTTAGGGTTACAGCAATTAACCCGTGACTATCTTGAAAATAATGGCCTTGAAGTGGCGGTGCTAGACCGTGGCGATGAAGTGTTTAGTTACCTTGAAAACAATCCGGTTGATTTGATGATCCTCGATGTGATGCTGCCAGGTAAAGATGGCTTTAGTGTTTGTCGTCAAGTCAGAGATAAATTTAGCTTACCAATATTAATGTTGACCGCCAAAGGTGAAGACTTTGATCAAGTCATTGGTTTGGAACTTGGTGCCGATGATTATGTTATTAAGCCAGCTGAGCCAAGAGTATTGCTTGCCCGTATTAATGCGCTATTACGCCGTGGCCAAGCATCAGTAAAAGCGCCAGAAGAATTACAATTTGGCGATTTATGTATTGATAAAACAAGCCGTATTGTTCGCTTAAAGAATAACGAAATCACCCTCACTTCCCATGAATTTGAATTACTGTGGTTATTAGCTTCAAATTCCGGTGAAGTACTAAGTCGTGAACATGTTCATCAACACATGATTGGTCGCCAATATGATGGATTAGACCGCACCGTAGATGTACGTGTATCTCGGATCCGTAAAAAATTAGGTGATAACAGCGATAAACCATACCGTATTAAAACCGTTTGGGGACAAGGCTACTTATTTGTCTCCGATGCATGGGGTATGTAACTATTAATGGGGAAACTATTTGCAAGTTTATATGTGTATATTATAGTTTCCCTGTTTTTAGTCAGTGGGGTAATTGAACAACTTTGGCCCTATGAAGACAGTCAACAACAAATTGCGCTCGATGATGAGTTTGGTCAATCCCTATGGCTATTAGCGCAAACCCCGCAAGGGCTTACTAAAATAGCCACTCGCTTTCAAAGTGAAATAGTACAAAAACAAGACCTAATGTTGCCCGCACAACAACAACAAGAACTTAACCTACATAATTATATTTATCTATTTGATCAACAACAGCGAGCTATCTGGTATATCGTTGTTGATAATGAGCAATTATTGCAAGTGGGTCCAATTACCGTTTCTGCGCCAGTATTCTCATCCGTTTGGCCTTATCTATTATTATTGTGTGTCGTTGGGATCCCTGTTGGCTTATGGAGTTTTTTACTGTGGCGTGATTTTGCTAAGTTGCGACTGGCCTGTGAAGCCGTTGGTGGATCACAAGACTTTGAGCTGAGCGCCACCTCGAAATCATTCTTTTTACCAATTACCGACACCTTAAGTGCTATGCAGCAGCGTATTCAGCATTTATTAACCGCTCAACAAGAACTTACATCGTCGGTATCGCATGAGTTTAGAACGCCACTGGCACGTTTAAAATTTGCCTTGGCAATGCTTGAGGATAAAGTAGCTGACGAAAAAGCCTTTGAATATATCGATAACATGCAATTAGATATTGTGGAGTTAGAGTCGTTAGTTAAAGAAATGCTTGATTATGCTCGCCTTGATAGCCAACAACCTAATCTTACGGTGCAAACATGTAACTTAGTGCAGCTAGTAGAAAGTGTTGTCACTAAACTTGATTTTGCTACGCAAATAAAACTCAATATGCAATTACCAGCTTTATGCAGTTACACTTGTGACAGTCACTTTATCGCCCGCAGTATCCAAAACTTAGTAGGCAATGCGTTGAAATATGCTCGTCACGAAGTGCGAATTAGCTTAGTTGAAAATACTGGGCAGTTAATTTTATCGGTCGAAGACGATGGCCCTGGCATTGAACAATCACAATGGGATGCAGTGTTTAAACCTTTTGCCCGGCTTGATAAAAGTCGCGATAAAAAGACTGGAGGCTTTGGGCTTGGTTTAGCCATTGTGGCAAAAATAGTGTCTTGGCACCAAGGCAGCTGTACGATATCGAATTCAGAATTAGGTGGCGCCAAATTTACAATCTATTTGCCTAAGTAACCAGAGTTCAGGGTAAGTAACTCCTTTTCTATTGCTATATCTGTGGCTAAATTGATACTCAAAAAAAAAGCGCCTAATAGGCGCTTTTCTGCGGTTAAAACCAAAATCAACAAGTAGCAAAAGAGTAGACTTCACTTTGCTAAGTAAGTTCCATTATTTATTACTTTTAATTTATTTATGTGTTTTTAAAAGCGGCATGAGCATCTGCTCCAAGCCATTGAGTTTAACTTCATACATCATTGCTAATTGAGCACCGAGTGTGCCGTGAGGAAATCCTTGCTGCTTAAACCAGACCAAGTATGGTTCTGGTAATAGCAGCAAAGGGCGGCCTGCGTATTTACCAAATGGCATTTTTGTATTGATCGCTGTTTTTAAAAGCTCTGGATCCATGATTAACTTAATTTGCTAGATTATGCGTGAAGTGTATTACAAAAGAGGGTGAGAAAATAGGCTGTGACGGGCAAGAAACAGCCTATTTAATGAGGGGAGTAGGCCCTCATAATTTACTAATGGATCTGATATTGATGCTTTTTGGTAAATCCAAGTTGTTTAAGTTTGTTTATAATTGACGGATCATCGATGCGGCTTGGTGTTTCGCTATCACGTAAGAAATGATTTTCCGGCACTTGATATATATCGAGCATTTTTTGAAATAGCACTGCGCGTATTGTTAACGCTGTCATTCCATTTCTTTGTATTTCATCAACACGATTTTGAAGCTCAACCAGTTTTGGGTTATTTACATCATCCGCCACTGTCTGAAACTGTGTAGCAAACTTATTCTTCATCTAAAAACCTTATTTAATAGCAAAAGACAAAATGCCGATAAATACGTATTCAAAAACACGAGAAGGCTTTTTTTGTGCTAAAAATAGATACTTACGTATTACTCAACAAATGCAGTTTACTCTTTTTTCATGGGTAAATGCCAATCTGGATGTAAAGCTTTGTAAATGCGCTTGACTCTTATTTGGGGACTTTTGCGACGTTGTTTCAGGCGGTTATATATAAGGATATGAAAATTAAATGAAAATAGTTCTCAGTACCTTTTGTGGTGCTGAGAACTTTATTTATATTATGGAAATAATTTTTGTTTTACATGCTCAGCGAAGCCACTACCGGCCTCTAAATAGAAGTTATAAGTAGAGTCAACGCCCATATCTTCAAGTTCTTTTTGCTGATCTGGATAGTTAGCAATGGCAGTAACTTGACCTTGGTAACCCGAAGCACGCAATTGCTCCAAAGCAAAAATGTTTTGCATATGTTTTGGCATCGCGAGCATGATCATCTCTACATGGGAGTGATTTACCCGTTGCCAAAAGTCTGGATCGGTTGCATCTGCCAAGAGCGCCTTACGGCCTCGTGAAACATGCTTCTCGACCACTTCTGGCTTGATGTCTACTCCAGCTACAACGCCAGGATGGGTGATGTTAATTGTTTCATATGCACCGGTGCCAATACGACCCATACCAAAAATAACAATCTTGGTGTCATTTAAGTTCACAGGAAGTTCTTCTGCTAAGCGAGTAGGGCTTTCAAAACGTATGAGCCAAGCTTCGATTTTTACATAAATTTCGTTTGAACGTTTATTTAGTGGGGATGCAATGATAAAGGTCATTGATACTGCAATAGCCATAACAGCCAACCACTCAGATGTGATTAACCCGCTACTGGCAGCAACCATACAGACTATCAAGCCAAACTCGCTGTAGTTAGCTAAGGTAAATGCACTCAATAAGGAGGTACGAGCGCGTAACTTAAAGGCATTCGTTAGTATATAATACAGGGCAACTTTGACTGGTAGCACCAATACAATAATAAGCGCTATAAGTAATGAGTTGAGCGTCAGATCAGCACCTAAACCAATTGTTAAGAAAAACCCAACTAATAAAATTTCTTTTAAATTAAGTAGTGATTTTGCAAGCTCACTGGCTTTTTTATGAGGAGCAAAGATCATACCGATGATCAACGCGCCTAAATCACCTTTCAAGCCTGCAAATTCAAATGCATGATAGCCAACGACAAGTGCAAAGAAAAAGCCAAACAAAGGTAATAGCTCACCATGTTTAGAACGATTTAACACCCAAAACATGACTGGGCGTAATAATGGCAAGGCAACTAATAGCGCAAAAGCCCAACCGTTGGGGATTTTACCTGTGCTGATGGCTAAAAATATCACTGCAAAGATATCTTGCATAACCAAAATACCAATGGCTATTTTGCCGTGAAGGCTGGCCATTTCGCCACGTTCTTCAAGTACTTTTACAGCAAAAACTGTGCTAGAAAAGCTAAAAGCAAAACCAACAAGCAACGCACTTTGCCAACTTAGGTCTGCAAATAATGGCAACGAAAGTGCGCCTAAGAACAGCATCAAACTGCAAAAAATAGCGCTACTAATAATAATATGTAAAGAGGCAGGGGCCCAAACTTGTGGCTTAATAAGATGGCTAACTTTTAGTTTCAGACCAATACTAAATAGTAATAACGTGATCCCTAAATTAGCAATCGTATTAAGTAGCTCAGTGGTTTTAAAGCCAGATAAGTTCAGTACAAAGCCAGCAATCAAAAAACCGATTAGCGGAGGAAGTTTAAGTTGGTACACGGCAAAGCCACACACAAATGCGACAGCAAAATATAATAGTTCCATAATTCTTAATATCACTTCATTTGGTTACCTAGTGTAGCGAAATATCAGCATTTTTGAAAATCATTCGTGTATATTATGCATATAAATTGCGCGCATAGAGATATACCTGTGTATGAAAAACACTCGTTTAGTTAATTATTCTGCTAAAAACTCAAAAAATAGTTATTTTTTCACTGACAGCAGCTTTTAAATATGGTTAAGATGCAGTAACAAAGGAATTTAAGCGTGATTCAGGTTTAGGTGAATTAAGCTTAAGGAGAAATAGATGTTTAAAAAAATTCTTGCATCAGTCGGTATTGGTGCAGCAACAGTAGATACCGTGCTTGAAACTGAGCATTTACAACCTGGGCAACTATTTAATGCCCAAATAGTGATCACCGCAGGGGATGTTAGCCAAGCAATAACAGGTCTTGATTTAGCATTAATGACGCGCGTAAAAGTGGAAGGTGAAGACGGTGCTTATTTTACCAATCATATTATTGATAAGTGGCGTATAATCGATATTGGTACAATTGAACCTGGTCAACAAAAACACATTCCGTTTGAAGCGCGCTTACATTCAGAAACACCGATCACCGAAATCAACGCCGGTTATAACCAATCACATGTGTGGCTTGAAACAGGTTTAGATATTGATTTAGCACTTGATCCTACGGATAAAGATCATCTTCATATTTATCCAAATGATGCCGTAACTACTTTTATGCAAGCGATGGATAAACTGGGTTTTAGCTTGGTAAAAGCGGATGTTGAAAAGGGCTTCTTACGTGCTAGTACGTTTAACTCTGTCTCTGGTTGTTATCAAGAGCTGGAATATAAACCAAATAGCCGTAGCTTGTTCGGTATTCAAGAGATTGAACTATCGTTTGTGCCTGAAGCTCATAAAACTCATGTTTTAATTGAGCTTGACCGTGGTTTTCGTGGTGATGGCTATGTTGACCTGACGATTGAACATGATCACGTTAATCTTTCGCATTTATGTGATCAATTAGAACGTTTGCTTGCCTAGCTATCCTGAGCTCGGTTAGTTAGCTAAGCGTAATAAGTAGCCCAGTATTGACTGGGCTTTTTTTATGTTAGGAGTTTTTATGCGATTAACAACAAAACCATTTTCTCAACTGTCTGCGCAGGTACTGTTTACTATCATGCGCACGCGGGTCGATGTATTTGTAGTTGAGCAGCAATGCCCATACCCTGAATTAGACGATATCGATTGCACTGCAACAACTCAGCATCTCTATTGGCTCGAGGCTGAACAATTAGCTGCATACGCACGTTGTTATGAGAAAAATGAGCAGTACAGCGCTATTGGTCGCGTGCTGGTTGAAAAATCACAACGAGGTAAGGGGTTGGCAGTGTTATTGGTTAAAGAGGCGATCCAGTGTTGCTTTACGCATTGGCCGAACAAGGATATATACATTGGCGCGCAAACCTATTTACTCGCGTTTTATCAGTCGCTGGGTTTTCAGTGTATTGGCGAGCCTTATTTAGAAGATGGTATTGCACATCAAGATATGATTTTAAAAAACCGCTCCGTGTAAAGAGCGGTTTTTTGAGTTAGCCTAATAGCGAGCTGACAAACACTAAACCAATTGCAATTGGGCAAATGAATTTAATATACCATGGCCATATTTTCCAAAATAGGCTGGTAGCAACTTCTGGGCAGCCTTGTTGTATTTCGTTTAATAGTGAGTTGCGATACCAAATCCAGCCGACAAACAAGCAACACATTAAACCAAGAATAGGCTGACCAAATTTAGTTGTGAGCGCAATAACTAAACCAAACAGCGCATTAAAGTTCAGGACTATCGTAAAGCTCACCAATGCTATAATCGTTCCTATTAACCAAGTGGCTTTTACACGGCCAAGATCAAAGCGCTCTACCGCATACGAAACCGGTGCTTCAAGCATTGAAATAGACGATGTCAGTGCAGCTATACTCATCAATGCAAAAAAGGCAAAGCCAACGAATAAACCAATGGTGCCCATGCCATCAAAAAGAGCGGGTAATACTTGAAATACTAAAGTGTCTTCAGAAAGCAACTCTCCAGTAGCTGAGAATATTTCCACCCCTTGTGCCTGCGCAACGTACATCGCAGGGATAATTAGTAACCCAGCAACAAAAGCAATAAACACATCAATAAGGGTAACGTAGGCGCCAAGTGAGACTAAATTTTCTTTTTTACTAATGTAGGAGCCATAAATGATCATCACACTGGTGCCCAATGACAATGAAAAGAATGCTTGCCCCAGTGCACTAACAAGTAATTCAGGGTCTAAAATAGAGCTAAAATCAGGTACTAAATAGGCTTTAAG
>MDTG01424982.1_pt1 | contig 15423 bp, 13 predicted proteins | sample 811421 | NCBI WGS metagenome assembly MDTG01 (sample SAMN05326645, study PRJNA326480) | marine metagenome | isolation source: seawater | place: Pacific Ocean: South East | collected 2011
AAATATTGCTGTACCCGAAGCAGTTCTAGGTATGTTTTTATAACCAATCTTTTTATCTCCATCTAGTCCAGATTTACAAAATACACTAATTGGTAATCCTAAAATATTTATCATTTGCCCTAATTGATGACATGCCATTGAATGAAAAAAAGATCCATCAGTATCTGTATCGTCTTTTGCATTCTTGCTTAGCAAAACTTGTCTTCCCCAAGTTGTGCATAAACCTAATTTGAAGTTTCCAAACAATTTTTTATTACTTATTATTTTTTTCATCTCTAAAGTTGTGTCATTCCATTGATTATTCTGACCTTGAATTAATCTTAATTGTTTTTTTCTTTTTTTGATTTTAATAATCTTTTTAAAATCTAATAAGTTAAAAGAGATAGGTTTTACGCATAATATATGTAAGTTATTTTCTAAACCCTCACAAATAAGATTTGCATGTTTTTTTGCAGAAACATAGATAAAAGCTGCGTCAGCCTTAACTTGTTTCTGAGCACTCGAAATTGATGAGAAAAAAAAATTTTTTTCTTTTTCAGTTAAATTATTTTTTTTTTTTCTGTCTGTATCAACTAGACCCACTAATTTAAAATTTTTATTTTTTTTCAAGATTTCTAATCTTTGACTTGAATAATTTCCCAATCCAACATGTATAAATTTTATTAATTTCATCTTAAGATTTTTAATATCTTGTCTATTGAGTTAACAGAAAAATGTGGTTTATAGGGGTTTTTTTCGTTATATTTTTTATCAATAAATATAGTTTTGCAGCCAGCTTTTTTTCCTGCTCCTATATCTCTCCATCTATCCCCAATAACATAACTATTTTGTAAACTTAAATTAAATAATTTATTTGCTTTCTTGATCATCCCTGGATTTGGTTTCCTATTTGGACAACTATCTTTATCACAAAAACAGACAAAAACTTTATTTAAATTTAATTTTTTTTTAATAAACTTATTAATTTCTATGATATTTTTTTTTGTGTTATTCTTTCTTTTAAAATCTGGCTGATTTGTTATCATAAATAGTAGATAATTTTTTTTTAAAAATTTACATATTTTAATTATATCTTTCGTAAATCTTAATTCTTTTAAGTTTTTAATTGATTTAGGCTTATTTTTTTCATCCACAGGAGCTTCGATTAACACACCATCCCTGTCAAAAAAAATTGCTTTTTTTTTTACCACGTTGTTTTATTTTTTTGTAAAACTGGACTAGATACTAAATAGTGCCATATGAGTACTTGAAGGCTTTCTGTAATTGGCGTAACTAATTTTTTATTTTCTATATTAAATATTATAGAAATTGTTGAATTTTTTGCTGCATACCCGTCGTTTTTTCCCAAAATAGAAACAGTTTTGACTTTTTTTTTTGAAGCGTACTGCATTGCTTTTACAATATTCATACTAACTTTTTTTTTTAAATTTCCTCCTCCTACAGAAAAAGTCATAAGTATATCTTTAGATTTTAAATTGGAATTTTTTAAATAACCTACAAAAGTTGAGTCCCACCCTTCATCATTGGTTCGAGCTGTAAGTTCAGAAACATTATCTGTTAAACAATAAGTTTCTATGTTACATAGTTTTCTAAAATCGTTTACAGCGTGGGAAGCGTTTGCACTACTTCCACCTACACCCATTATAAATAGTCTTCCTTTGCTCAGCCTCAAAGTATTTAAAATTTTTGCAATTTTTTCAATTTTTTTTTCTTCAATTTTAGAGATTGTTTTTTGAGCTTCTTTGAAAAATTTTGCTGTAAATTTCATTTATTTATAAATTTTTTAAAGTTTTCTATACCATACTTTGACCCTATTTCATTAAATTTTTTGTTAATTTCAATAAAACAAATATCGTCATCCTTTATTAATTTTTTAATAATTTTACTTAAAGGTATTTTGTTTACAGATTTTCTTATAAATATATTTTTTCTAAATACCATCAATCCATAATCTATGAAATTAAATTTTTTATGTTTTTTGTAGGAAACAATTTTATTATTTTTTATTAGTAAATTCGGATCATGATAAGGAATTTTCTTTTTTTTAATAACTGTAACTAATCCCGAATACTTTTTTTTTTTAAAATAATTGAATATTTTTTTATAATTTATATCTAGGTAACTATCTCCAAAAGTAACAAAAAAATAATCACTCATATATTTTTGAGCATTTAATAAAGCTCCGCCAGTCCCCAGTTTTTTATTTTCTGTAATATAATTAACGTTTTTACTTAATCTTGGATTTTTTTTTAAATATTTTATTATTTCAGTTGATTTATATCCTAAGCATAAACAAATTTTGTTAATCCCCTTTTTTTTTAATAAATTTAATTGATAATATATAAAAGGTTTTTTTTTAAAACTTATTAAACATTTAGGTTTGTTGGATGAAAATTCTTTTACTCTTTTCCCATGTCCACCGTTAAGTATGAATATCTGCATTAGTTTTGCTTTTTATTAAAAATAAATACGAACTTATATAAACAAATACTTGTATAACAAATATTATTTTACAAACTAAATCATTGTCAAAATTAATAAATGATGGAATTATAGATAATGTAAACACTAAGTTGATTATAATTGATGTAATAGGATTTGAAAATTTTGTTTTACGTTTTATAAATTCAAATAATAGCATATGAAGATGCTTTCTGTCTGGATAAAAAGGATTTTTTTTCTGTGAAATTTTTCTAAAAACTGAAAAGAATATTTCAAAAAATAGGTAAAACAAAATATTTGCAATAAAAAAAGTTGATATTATATCATAACTATTTGACAGGTATATTGATACACAAGCGATTTGAGTGCCTAAAAGATATGCACCACAATCACCCAAAAAAATTTTAGATTTAGGAAAATTTAAAGATAAAAATAATATATTAGCAAAAATTAAAAATATTAAATAATTTTGAAAATTAATATCTAAATTATTATTTCTACATACTAAATAAATAATAAAAATAATAATTAATACATGTATTGATAACAAGCCATTGAAACCATCAACCAAATTAGAACCATTAATAATAAAAAATAAAGCCAAAAAAACTAATATGATTTTAAAAAATAAAAATGAATTCAAAAAATCTAAAAAATAAAAGCCAAATTGGTTTATATAAAAATTATAATAAAAAATTATAATTAAATTAAATAGAAGCATTAAACAAAATCTTTTTATTGGGCTTTTAATAATTTTTATATCTGCAAAAAAACCAATTAAAAAATTTGTTATTGTGAAATATATGATAAAAGATAGCTCGATATAAATAGATTTATTAAATATTAAAAAAAAAAACCAAATAACAAAAATCAAAATTCCACCAGATCTTGGCGTTGCTATTTCATGAAAGCTTTGAACTTTACTTGTCTCTTTATCTAACAACTTATTATTCAAAAATTTCCAATTATTAATAAGAAAGTAAGAAAGGTAGAATACTGTAGTATAAAAAATAAAAATTTTACTCATTTAATCTTCTTTTATCATATAGATAAAATAATATTATGATTGATAGATTTATAAGTAGATAATTATTAAAAAGATTTCCACTTGGCTGCAAAGGAAAAAAAAGTGAAAACATACCTAGACTTAAATAATAAGAATATTTAATTTCCTTTTTTTTATCAAATAATATTAACTTTAATTTTAACAATAATTCGTATGAGATTTTAATAAAAAAACTAAATAATATTAAAAAACCAAATATACCTATCTCAGCTAAAGTCTGTAAATAAAAATTATGAGGATGAGTTGAACATCCATTATATTTAACACAAATATCCCTAAACGACTTCACACCGTGTCCAAATAATTTTTTTTCATTAAACATTTGTAAACTAGAGGCATAAATTTGCGTGTGAGTTGGTGTTAAAACTGAAAATGAAAGTTTTTTGTTTTTGGTCTCATCTATTTTTAAAATATTTTCTTTCTTAATATTCGCCGAAATATCGTAAACAAATCTTTCATTATATTTTTCATTGAAAATTAAATTTCCACCTATTAGCAAAATTAAATATGCAATTCCAAAATATGCAATTAAGTTCTTATAATTTACAATTAGGATACCCAAAACAATAATAAATGAAATTATAAAAGGGCCTCTTTGACCAGAAAAAAAAATAAGTGGCTCCAAAACAAATAAAAATAAAGCAAGTGTATAATTTTTATTTATTTTAGAGAATGCTGAAAGATATAAAAGTAATATAGATGCTCTTAATAGAAATGATCCAAGTATATATTCATCTCCAAAAATACCACTGAGTCTTTTAGGATCTAATTTTTCAAATCCAAAAAAATTATAATTAGTTAATAGTTGAAAATATGAATCTATAGAAAGAACACACAAAATTACTAGAAGTATAGTAAAAAAATAATTCAATAATTGTTTGTTGTTTTCAATAATCAAAATTGAAATACAAATAAAAAAGTAAAATCTAAATAATAATAAGCTTTTTAAAGTTAATACATCAAATTTATAATTGATAAAAGTTGATAAAGAACAAATTACCCCAAATAAGATAAAATACTTATAATCAAATAATATGTTTTTAAAATCATTTTTAATTAAATAATAAACATAAAGTATAAAAAAATATGAAACTGTTAAATCAGATAAAAGTGGTCCAGATATAATTATTAATGGAAAAAATAAAATTAAAATTTCTTTAAATGATAAATTTTTATAATACTTTATTATGTTTTTGATCACGAGTATTTTTTTAATTAATATTTAATGTTTATGCAAAATAAAAAAAAACTTTTTTTTTAAAATTATTTATGAGTAAAGATAAAAATATTTTTGAAATTGTTATAATGCTAAACTTATACATCTTTTTATAAATGTATAACAAAGAAATAAAATTTTTATAAAAACCTTTGGATGTTCTACTATCATTAGAAATATTTAAATAAGTTAAATTTTTTTGAATATTATAAATCGTATGCTTTTCGGTGACTTTTAGCCACCACAAATAATCTTCAGCGTATGAAATTATTCTGTAATTTTTTGATATTTTTTTTATAAGATTTTTTTTTATCATAATAGATGAGTTTGCAATTGGTCTACTGAACAACAAATCATTAAATTTGATTTTTTCTTTAAAGTAAAATGATTTTAATTTTTTGTTTTTAACTAAAGTGAAATTAGTTGAGGAAGCGAACAACTTATTTTCTTTTAAAAATGAATATTGCAATTTAAGTTTATTTTTATGCCAATAGTCATCAGAGTCTAAAAAGCAAATGAATTCACCTTTTGATTTTAAGACTCCATAAAATCTTACATCAGAAAGCTTTTTTTTTTTTGAGATAAAAAAGATTTTTATTTTTTTTGATTGGAATTTTTTAATTATATTGACCGTATTATCCTTAGAAAAAGAATCTAGAATTATAATCTCAAAATTTTTAAATGTTTGTTTTAAAACACTTTGTACTGTTTTACCAATTGTTGTGGCAGAATTTAAAGTTGGTATAATAATACTTATTTTACTCATATTTGTTGTTAATTTTTAATACTTTATAAATACAAAAAAAATAAAAAATTAAAAAAATAAAAGCTGTTAAATAGTATAAAATTTTTAGATAAATATTTAATTCATTAGCAAATTTATTTATAAATTGATGACCTGAGTCCATATTTTTATCATTTATATAGATTAATCTACCAATGCCTGTTTGTGGGAAAATAAAATTTGTTTCTAATATTAAATCTTTGTCAATCTCAATATATGTATTATCAAAAATTTTAGAATATAATATTAAATTTGAAAAAATAATATTATTAAACTTAAGATTATTAATTGGCCAGTCATATAATACAAATTTAATTTCATTATTTTTCTTTTCTATATTAGCAGGTCCTAAAGGTTTTTTTGTTATAATTGTTTTATTTTGATATTCACTTATTACAAAATTTCTATATTCTAAGGACGGCAGATTTAAAAGTGTAATTAAAGAAATCAATATTAATATTTTTTTCTTTTCTTGGTAAATTTTTTTGTATCCCCTTAAATACTCTTCTAAAAACATCATAAAAAATGGAATAGAATATCTTCCCCCAGATACTCCTCCATGAGAACCATCGTAAATTGATAAAACAAAACCTATAAATATTATAGAATAAATTTTAAATTTTGTTTTTTTATCTCTTCCATAAAAAATAAGGAAAACTAAAGGAGCTAAGGTGAAAAATATTCCTGAACCGTGTGAAAAATAAAAATCGAATAAATTATTAAAATAATTAGATATATTAAAATTTGGACTCTGAGAATTTACATATGCAACATTATTTGCAACATCTGTGACTGTAAATCTAAATATAATAAATAATAATAGTAAAAATCCAATGTTGCCTAATATTTTTAAATTATCTTTTTTAAAAATTTTTGTAAAATTAAATTCTGAAATTTTTAATGAAAATACAATAAGTAAATAAAAAGGTTTTATTAAAATAATTAAAAAATCTAAAAAAAATATAATAAAAGTGTTTTTAAAATAAAATCTACAAATAATAATTAAAACAACTAGAGACTCAATATATTGGCCAGTTAAAAAAGTGATTATTCCTGTGGAAAAAAAAATATAAATACTGAGAAGAAAACTTGAATATAAATTCAAATTTTTATTTAGGTAAAATTTTATACATAAGAAAAATGAAAGAATCGAATAAAAAGTTAATATAAATCCTGAAAAATATTTATGAAAAAAAACTGTATCTAGCTCAAAAAATAAGTTGAAAAAATCAACTGCTGAATAAATAATATATGTCTGAATTACCCAAATAAATCTGTGATGCCAAGTATAATATGTATGTTTCTGAATATTATCAGAAAATTTAAAAACTGATTCATCATTTTTTAAAGCATTAAGATATTCGCTTAAATTGCCTTCAAAATTTTTAAAATTATAAACAAAATTAAAAACTTCTAAGTCGTCAGATCCAATTCTGCCTCTAAAAGATAAAATAGATAAAAATAATATTAGAAAGAAAAAAATAAAATTTTTTGATAAAAAATTCGACATTATTGTTTAAAAAATTATATCTTCTACAATATCTTCAATATTTTTTTTTGAGCTCCAATCAAGTTTTTTAATTTTTCGATTATTTCCCAAAATAAATTTTTCATCAAATTTTCTAAATAATTTTTTATTTTTTTTTATAATTATATTTTTTTTAGTTAATTTTTTTAATATAGAAATAATTTTAGAAATTTTCTCTAATTTACTTGATGCTATTATATAACTTTCTCCTGGTACTCCTTTTTTTGAAATTTGAATTAATGCGTTTACTACATCTTCAACATGTGAAAAATCCCTCAGATTTTCTAGGTTGCCTGTCTCAATTGTAATTTTTTTTTTATTTTTTTGTTTCAAATATTGATTACAGATGTCTTGAAATACATCAAAGTTTTTTCCAGGACCCGAAGTATTAAAAATAATTGCTTTAAAAATTGGAAGATTGAACATTTTAAAATATTGCTCGCTTAATAAACTTTGAGCTAATTTTGAAAATCCATAAATATGTTCTGGAAAAGACACGCTTTCTTCAGTTATGGGTAATTCGTTTTTTTTTTTTGAACCAAATTGTGCACTTGAACACGCTACAACGATTTTTGGATTTATTTTTTGATTTTTACAAACTTCAAACAACTTTAAAGTGCCCATAACATTTGTTTCCATCGTTTGAATTGGATTTCTAAAGGAATATGTCGGATGACTTTTAGCAGCTAAATGAAATATTATATCTGGTGATACTCTTTTAATTAAATTTTTTATTTGATTTTCGTATCTAAAATCACATTTAATGAATTTTAAATTTTTAAAGGATTTTAATTTTTTATTCTTATAATAAGAGGCAAATAAATTTACGTTTTTTCCAATTAATTTTCTAATTAGATGTTTTCCAATAAAGCCTTCTGATCCTGTTACTAGTATTTTTTTCATTTAATAAAGAAAATATTTTTTTAAATTTTCTTGAAATTTATTATCAGTATAATTTCTTAAGAATTTTTTATCATATTTTTTGATAATTTTATTTCTTACTTTCTTTGTGTTTATTATTTTTTTTATATTATTATATAATTCATTCATAGAAGAATATTTTTGTTTACCATCTACGACAATTTCACTACTACCACCTGAGTTGTGAACAAAAACTATCATACCATGCTTATGCATTTCCAAAATTGCTCTTCCAAAATGTTCAAACTTTGCAAAATGTAAACCGTATTTACAATTTTCTAGGATTTTATTTCTTTTTTTTTTAGTAAGATAACCATGAAAAATAATTATATTTTTCGATTTATGAAAATTAGGGTTTATCTTTCTTTTAAAAGATTGATTATAAGGACCAATTATATGGAGTTTCCCAACTTGAGGAATTTTATTTTTCAAATACCTAAAAAAATTAATACCAAGTTTAGTGTTTTTATCTCTACTGACTCTTCCCAAAATCACAAAGTCATTCTTTCTTTTTTCATAATTTTTTTGAAATCCTTTAGCAAATTTGGGTATTAAAAATGTAGGGTATATAATATGAGCTTTGTCATTATAAATTGACTCATATCTTATTTTAGTCCATTTAGAATTAGTTAAACTTATTCTTTTAAGTCTCTTGCGCTGATTAAAAATAAGGTAAAAAGAAATCCTAGCATAAAAAGAAAGGCAAAATCTTAAGAAAATTCTAATTATATCTTTTTTCTTAACTCCTAGGGCCATGTAATGTGAAAATTTTAAGGAATAAAATGGATGATGAATATATTGATAAACCTTATAGTGATTTGAGTAAAACTCCCCAGCAGCTGAAAATAAGAATTTATAATCTAATTTTTTTATATTTAAAAAAAAAATTAAATATAACTGAGCTACACCGATGTATCTTCGGCAAAAATAATCAATAATTTTATTCTCGCTATTAATAGGAATTAATTTAATTTCTTGTTTAATCTTTAATTTTTTATTTATTGAACCTGTTTTATAAAAATAAAGATCAATTCTATAAAACTTAGATAATAAATTAGCAACATATTCACAAAATATTTCCCCTCCACCAAATTCGTGGAGTTGTGGAAATGTAATTGCTATTTTTTTTTTACTATTTCTCACAGATTTTCTTGAGCATTTTAACAAAATTATGTTGATTATGAAATTTAAGATATTTTTTTTTCATCAAATCAAGTTTATTTCTAACTTTTATAAATTGTAACTCAGTCAATTTCTTGTCTAAATTAAATTCTGACCAATCGTTTATAACAAGTTCATTAAGTTTAAATTTTTTTAGCTCCTTAGAGAACCAAGTATTTTTAGTAACAAATATTAGTTTATTATATTGAATACTTTCAAAAAAAATACCAGAAGTTCTATACCTATAAAGTTTCTCATCATAAGGTAAAATAATAATAGAATTATTTTTTATTAATTCAAAATATTTTTCTTTTTTTAAATTTTCTTCAAATTTTTTAAACTTTATTTTACCAAAAATTATGTTCTTAAATTTTTTACTTATAGCGACTTGAATTTTTGAGTTTTTATTTTTTTCTAAAAAATTAATTAAATTTTTTCCAAATTTTTCAACTCTATATTGTCCAGGACATAAAATAGTTTTTCTAATTTTTTTTAAATTTTTTGTACCTCTTTTTTTATAAAAAAAAGGTGTTGGAAAATATCTAATATTATTTTTTTTATAATCTTTTTTAAAAGCTTGATAATTTAGGTTATTATCAGTTATTAATATGCATTTTGAAAATTTTATATTTAAAATTAATAAAAAAAATTTAAAAATTATTTTTTTAAATCCTTTGTGATTATATCTGCAAAATATGATTATTTTTTTAAATTTACCAAAATTATTTAAACTTAAAACGAATGAAAATAAAAAGTAAAAACTATATCCATCTATAAGAAAAATTGTCTCTTTTTTACATAATCTATTTATTTTGCTTATTATTAAAAAATTTCTAAAAATATTTACAAATTTAACTAAAAATAAACTATTATTTGTTAAAAAAAAATTTTTTTTTTTTAAAGTAGTTTGAATTTTATTATTTTTTGCAACAAACAACTCAACATTAAGATTTTTAACTTTTGAAAACTTTTCAAAAACTTTTAAATATGAATTTTCATGCCCAGAATAGTCTTTAAAAGCAGGCAAAAAACAATTTAAATTTGTTTTTTTCATTATTTTTTATATATAGATAATATTATGAAATTACTATTTAAAGTAACAATAATATGATTTTTGATAATAACAAACATAACTTTAATTTGTTCATGGAAAAATGGTCTCCCGAAGACAACTATGTAATTTATGGGGCAAGCAAAGATGCTCCAAGATTGATTGAGACAATGGATCATATTTTGACTAATCACAATCTTAAAGTATCACAAATTATTGACGATAATGAAAATTCAAAAATTTTATATAATTATCCGATTGGTTCTGTAAGCGATGTATATAAATTCGATCAATCAACATATATTCCAGAAAAATTTGTGAGAAAGAAAAATAATAAAAATATTGAAATAATTAAATTTGAAAAATATTTATCTGATAAAAATATTAATAAAAATAAAATAATCATTGCATCGGATTATAATTATAAATTTTATAAACAATTATTAGAAAGCAAAGGTTTTGTAGAAGATATAAACTTTTGTAATTATAAAAAAATTGCAGCAATTTGGCCCTATAAACTTCAAAATTTGACTCATTTATGGAGAACTGATGTCCTGCTAACAGAGAAGTGTACTTTAAATTGTACTTTTTGTAATATGTATATGCCTCACTATGAAAAACAAAAACATAGAGATTTTGAAGAAATAAAATTAGATATTGATATTTATTTTAAAAGAGTTGATTATGTGAGTGTTTTCCATCTAATCGGAGGTGAGCCTCTTCTTTATCCTTATGCAGCGCAAGTAATAGATTATGTTTCAAGTAATTATAGAGAAAAAATTGGTTACTTCTTTCTAACAACGAATGGAACAATCACACCAAAAGATGCTGTACTAAATTCAATTAAAAATAATAATTTAATTATACACATTAGCGATTATACCGATCATATAAATTATGGTAGGAAATTTAATCAAACTAAATCTAACTTTGATAAATACAATATAAAATATCTTGTAAGAAATGATACCTCTTGGACAGATTTTGGAGACCCTAAAATAGAGAAGTTTAAAGAAGTAGAGGAAACAATTGATCATTTTGATAATTGTTCAGCTCCATTTAGAGGATTAAATAAATTGAAATATTATTACTGTCACCTAAATACGAGTGCCGTATTATCAAATATGCACAAAGATGATGAAAATAATTTTATAGACCTAAATAGCACTAAATTTAATGCAGAAGATTTATTAAAATTAGATTTAGGTTTTCCAAAGCTAGGTTATGTTACTTTTTGTAAATTTTGTTATGGTTGCAATACAAAAATAGGAAACAAAGTTTCTCCAAAGGATCAGGGCTTAAGACATTAAAATGTCTTTTACATCTTTGTTTAATTTTAAAAAAATTTTCTACAGACTTAAACACAGAAATATTATTCTTTATGGTCTGAACAATACAAGTATTTCAATTATTAAAAATAATCAAAATTTTAAATTTTTAGGAATTGACTATAAGGAAAAAAAAAAAATAAAGGACATAAAAAAAATAAAAATTGAAAAAAGTTTACATCTTAAGCCAATAGTAATTATTACTACAAAAAGTGAAAGCTCAAAAATAATTTATATTGAGCTAAAGTCAAAGTTTAAAAAAAAAGTAGAGATTTTTTTTCTTGATGGTTCAAATGAGCTAACAAAAATTAATTATAATAATGTAAATTATAGTCAAATTAATTTAAGAAGATTAAAAAAAAATATTTTAAAATATAAAGTTATTTCATTTGATTTATTTGATACTTTATTGCACAGAAATTGTAGTAAACCTCGTGATTTAATTGATTTTATAGGTGGAAGTAAAAAAGTTTCAAATTACAAAAATTTTTCTGAACTTAGATTGCTTACGCAGTCTGAGCTTGAAAAGAATGGTAGATCTGCTGACATATTTGAAATTTATAATTCTCTTAACAAAAAACTAAAGTTGCCTCAATCAAAAATTAAAAAATTAATTAAAATTGAGTGTGATTTTGAAAAAAAATTTACTGTAATAAATAAGTATATTAAAAAAGTTTTTGACTTATGTGTTAAGAATAAAAAAGAAATATATATTACAACAGATTTTCATCTATCAAAAAAAAGAATTGAGAAAATTTTAAAATTTCATAAAATTTTTGGTTATAAAGAAATTATTTCCTCGTGTGATTTTGGTTTTTTTAAATCAGATGGTAATCTTTTCAAAGTTCTTAAAAAAAAAACTAAAGAGAAAAATATAATTCATATTGGAGATAATTTTAAGTCTGATATACTTGGTGCAAAACTTGAAAAAATAAAATCTTACAGAATATCCACACCTAGAGATTTAATTCTTAATTCAAACATTCAGGACATTTATGCAAATATCGTAAATGATAACGACAAGAAATGTGTAGGTTTAATACAAAATAAACTATACGAATTTTCAAATAACAATTTAAAAATGGGTAAATATTACAAATCTTTTGAAATATCATTAGAAGATTTTGGATATATATTTATTGGAAATACAATTTATGAATATCTTCTATGGATAAGTCATCAAATTAAAATTAATAAAATATCAAATATCTTTTTTGCATCTAGAGAGGGTTATTTTTTATCAAAAATATTTAATAAATTTTTTAACTTTGATAGTAAAAATGTTAGATATTTGAAGGCTTCTAGATTTTTAGCTGACAATATATCCTTTAAGAATATCAAAGATATCACTGAAAGTTTTAAAAAACATAGATATCAAGGAAGTTTTAAAAATCTTTTACTTAATAGGTTTGACATTCAAATAAATAAAAATGATCCACGCAAAAATTTAATAATTAACACTAAAACTGACTTAAAAAAGCTATCAAACTTACTGAAAAATTATAAAGAGGAAATTTTAAATAATTCAAAGGAATGGCGTAATCGATATCTTAAATATATTTCTTATTCAAAAAATAGTTCAAATAATATTGCAATTTGTGATATTTCCCTATTTTCAACACTACAAATATCACTAAATAAAATAAGTAAAAATAATTACCATGGATTTTATATCCCCACTCAGGCAAATTATAAAGAAAAAGACCAAATTAAATTTATGCAGATTGATGAAAGATTTGAAAAAAATTATTTTGTTTTAGAATCTATCTTAACTGCACCTCATGGAAGTTTCAAATATATTACGAAAAATAATAAATTTGCCTATCAAAAAAAAAGAAGTAATCAGAAATTTTTTAACAACAGAATAAAAATTATTAATGGTGTAATTAAGTATATTCAAGATATTCAAAAATTAAATAGGGATAATAATTTAACTAAAAAGAATTTTCAATTTGGTCAAGTAAATAGCTATCTATTTTCACAATTTAAAAACCAAATATTTAACTATGATAAAAAACTCTTTCGATCTCTATATTTTGATAATTCTTATGTGAGGACTGATGAAAATAAAATTAGTATTTAAAGTTTAAATGTTTTCTTATACCAATTAATTGTACTTTCTAGACCTTCTTCTAAAGAAATTAAATTTTTATCGTAATTTGAAACTATTTTTTTTATTTTGTTAATGTTTAATTTTTTCTTCTTTGCTCCTGTATATTTTGAAGTATCATATTTTATTTTATTATGATCATAATCTACAATTTTACATATTATTTTTGCAAATTCTTTTATTGAATAGTCTTTTGAGGCCCCTATATTTATTATTTCATTTTCCATACTTTTATTTAATAAGATTAAATACTTAACAAAATCACTAACATGAATGATCTCTCTTCTCTGATTTCCATCACCCCACAATTTTACTTCTTGATTATTTTTTTTTGCCATTAATATTTTTCTAATTAAATCAAAAATAAAATGCTGCTGTCTTCCATCTGTGTGATAATTAGATCCATAAAGGGTAGACGGAATCGGGCTGAACCACCTCATATTAAATTGCGTCTGACATGATTTTGCACCTAAAAGAAGCATTTTTTTTGTAAAGGCGTAAGTATACAAACTTGAGTGAGGGTTATCAGATAAATAATTTTCTTCAGAATGATCCCCGTTTTCATCATAACAACAGCTAGTTCCAATAAAAATTAATTTTGAATTACTTTGCTTTTCTTTCCACCATTTAATCAGATTAGTATTCATCTGTTGATTTTGAATCCACTGCATACCAGGATTTTTGAGACAGAAGTCGCCTGCTTGAGTCCACGCTGCTAGATGATAAATTTCATCATAACTTTTAGTTATATTTTTAAAATCATCATATTGTAATAAATTTAACTCTTTGGATAAAGGAGCGGTAACTTCATGACCATTTAACTCTTTTACTAAATGGCTACCAAGAAATCCTGACCCACCTGTAATTATGATTTTTTTTTTCATATATTAATTGGAAAATAAAATACTGATTTAATTTTTCTTTTTTTAAAATTCTTTAATATTTCTTTTTTAAAATTCCAAGCTAAAACATAATATATATCTGGTATCTTTTTTTCCTCTTGCTCAAGAACTATGGGTATATGAGAGCCTGGGGCATATAAATTTTTTCTCATACTATTTTTTTCTAATAATTTAGTGATAATTTTTTTGTTAATTTTAAAATAATTTAACAACGTGTTTCCTTTTGCAGGAGCACCAATTCCAAAAATAGTTTTATTATTTTTTTTTGCCGTATTTAAAAACTTCAAATTCTTAGCTTTTAAATTTTCTACTTTTTTTTTAAACTTTATATAGTAATTAATATTATTGCAACCTGACCTTATTTCTTTTTTCAAAAAATTTAAATATCTTTTTGTTTTTTTTCTTCTTCCACAGTGATTTATATACGCCACCATTTGACCACCATGAACTACCTCTAGGTTACAATCAAATATTTCTAGATTATATTTATTCAACAATCTCTCTAAGGTAACTAGATTATAATATAATAAATGCTCATGATATATTTGATCAAAAGCTGTGTTCTCAACTATTGATTTCATGTACAAAAATTGAACTATAAATACACCATCTTTTTTTAAAAGTAACTTTACTCCTTTCGTAAACGAATGAAGTTCCTCAAGATGAAAAAAAATACCTGAAGCATTTATAAAATCAAAATTTTTTTTTATTTTTTTTGCTAATTGAAAGTTAAAAAATTTATTAATAGTTTTAATATTATTTTTATTAGCAATTTGAGATATCTTTTTTGAGGATTCTATTCCAAGTATATTCCAATTTTTTTTTTTAAAGTGTTTTAAAAATGTTCCATCATTAGATCCTATATCTAGTATATTTTTTTTTTTATTTTCTTTATTATATTTTTTATTTAGATC